>OIJX01000158.1_pt1 | contig 18859 bp, 18 predicted proteins | sample 1583661 | NCBI WGS metagenome assembly OIJX01 (sample SAMN02674605, study PRJEB24791) | human gut metagenome, SKBSTL067 | isolation source: stool | host: Homo sapiens | place: USA
CCAGCTTGAGGGCTGCGATGGCGAGGATGCCGCTGCCGGTGCCGATGTCCAGCACCCGCTCGCCGCCCCTGACCCGCTCGTCCAGCACCTCAAGGCAGAGGTTGGTCGTCTCGTGGCCGCCGGTGCCGAAGGCGAGGCCCGGGTCGAGGATGAGCTTGACGCGGCTCGTCTCGTAGTCCTGCCACGAGGGCACGACGGCGAGGCGCTGGCCCACGTCCATCGGGTGGTAGTACTTGCGCCAGCCGTTCTGCCAGTCCTCTTGCTCTACGCCCTCGGTCTCGGAGGTGTAGGGGATGCCTGCGGCCTCCATCCGGGCCGCGATGAGGGCCAGCGTCTCCACCGGGGAGTCCCCCGGCTCGAGATACATATGGATGATGACGGTGTCCCGGGGCTTGTCCAGCAGCTCCTGCTCGATGAGGTCTACGTGGGCGATCTGCTCCACCTGCTCTTCGATGTCACTGTAGTCTTCGATATAGATGCCGCCCTCCGCGATCATGGTGGCCACGGCCTCGGCGGCCTCGGCGTCGGCTTTGGATACGGTCAGGCGAATATCAGTCCATTCCATAAGGATGCTCCTTCCGTGTATTCGGGATATACTGCCTTTATAGTACCCGATTCCGGCCCGGGATGCAAGCTTCTGGGGCGAAAGATGTGCGAAAAGGCTTTCTTTTTTTCCGGCGGTATGTTAATATGGAGTCGTACCCGGATCAGACCCGGGCGCTTCCTGCCGGAAGTGCCCGCCGCTGTGTTCCCCAAAGGAGGAATTATCGTATGTTTTTGGGAATGGATATTTATAGCTGGATCGCTGCCATCGTCATTGCACTCATCGTCACCTTCCTTCCGGTCTCTCTGCCGGTGAAGATCGTTCTGGCGATGGCGGCGATGGCCTGCTTTTATTTTGGCCGCAAGTACTGCCACGACCACAAGAACGGCGGGGCGGAGACGCCCAGCATGACCTCGGCCGAGAGCGAGGCAATGGCCTCCGGCCTCCTGAAAGCCCTCGGCGGCAAAGAGAACATTATCAAGATGGACTACTGTGCTACCCGCCTCCGCTTCGAGGTGCACAGCTATGCCTCCGTGGATGAGGCCGCAGCCAAGGCCGCAGGTGCAGAGGGCGTGATCCGCCCGGCCAAGAACGCCTGTCAGGTGGTCATCAAGGGCGATGTGCAGGCCGTGTACGACGCCCTGCGCAAGCAGCTGTAAAACATCCGATGCAGCGCCGCCGGGAGCGGGCCTCAGTGCCCGGCCCGGCGGTATTTTTTAATTCAATAGGAAAGGAAACCCGATATGAAGCCCCAGAACCTCACTTGGAAAAAACTCACCGCCGACGAGCTGACGCGGGTGTATCTGGACGAGATGCGCCGCGACTTCCCGCCCAGCGAGCTGAAGCCGCTGAGCATGATATTGAACAGCGAGGCTGCCGGCATGGCCCACACATGGGGCGTGTTCGCGGAGGACACGCTGGTGTCCTACCTGCTGATGGTGCGGCCCGCGGGCTGCGAAGTGAGCCAGCTGGACTATTTCTCCGTCCTGCCCGCCTACCGCAGCTCGGGGGTGGGCGCAAAGCTGCTGGCCGCTCTGCCCGCCCACGAGGAGGGTGCAAAAGCCATCCTCATCGAGGCCGAGTGCCCCGAAAAGGCGGACGACAGGGCGATGGCCGTCCGCCGTCTGGGCTTCTATGCCCGCTGCGGCGCGGCTGACACCGGCTGGACCGAGCATCTCTTCGATGCATGGTTCCGGGTGCTGGTCCTGCCCGCCGAGGACAGCGCGATGGAGGCCGGGGAGGCCAACAAGGCGCTGGCCGACTGCTACAGCCGGGTCATGGGCGAGGACAAGTGGCGGAAATACGTCCAGCTCTACCGCCCGGACGGCGCAGAAGAGAAATTTTAAGAAAAAAGAACGCAAAAGGCTGCTTCACGGAGGGTGGAGCAGCCTTTTTTGCACCCTCCGGTGGGCGGGATGCACAAAGGTCAGCGGCTGTTTTTGACAGTTTGACCGGAAATGTAAAATCAACTGCTATGTTTTCCACACGGACTTTACCAGAGGATGACAGTGGGACAAAACAACAGCACGAAGCTTTACCTGCATTTTGCACCGGTATGGTCGCAGCAGGATGGGCGGCGCGCTACAATAAAGACGTTCCGAGAGAGACAACAGGGAACAAGAAAAAGGAAAACACATCCCGGCCAGAACGTAGGGCCGGCCCATCCGAAGGAGATATTTATTATGAAAAAGATCACTCGTCGTTCGTTCCTGTCCATCTGCGGCGCTGCTGCCGCTGCTGCTGCCCTGACCGCCTGCGGCGGTGCAGCTTCTTCTGCCGCTGCCTCTTCCGCAGCGGTTTCCAGCACTGCGGAGTCTGCTGCTTCCGGCGCTGCCCTGTCCGGCAATGTGGCCACCGGCGGTTCCACCTCCATGAAGAACGTCATCGCTGCTCTGACCGAGGGCTTCGCCGAGATCGAGCCGGACGTCACCGTCAGCTATGACCCCACCGGTTCCGGCGCAGGCATCACCGGCGCGACCGATAAGACGCTGGACATCGGCCTGTCCTCCCGTGCTCTGAAGGAAGATGAGACCGGCGTCACCGGTACCACCGTGGCTCTGGACGGCATCGCCATCATCGTCAACAAGAGCAGCAAGGTCGAGGATCTGACCGTCGATCAGCTCAAGCAGATGTTCACCGGCGAGATCACCAACTGGTCTGAGGTCGGCGGCGACGACGGCGAGATCGTTCTGGTGGGCCGTGAGGCTGGCTCCGGCACCCGCGACGGCTTCGAGAGCATCGTGGACGTCAAGGACTCCTGCAAGTATGCACAGGAGCTGACCGCTACCGGCGCTGTCATCAGCGCGGTGGAGGCCAACCCTCTGGCCATCGGCTACGCTTCTCTGTCTGCTGTCGGTGACACCGTCAAGGCTGTGACCGTCGGCGGCGTGGAGTGCAGCGAAGAGACCGTCAAGGATGGCAGCTACGAGGTGCAGCGTCCCTTTGTCTTCGTCACCAACGACTCTGTCACCCTTTCTGCACAGGCTCAGGCCTTCTTCGACTTCGCTACCAGCGCTGACGCCGCCGACCTCATCCGCACTGCTGGCGCTGTCCCGGTGAACGAGTGATTTTGAGCGCGAACGCTCAGGTGTTTTTATGAAAAAGTTTGAGCTGCCCCGCACTCCGGCCCAGTGGCTGGAGGCCATCATGAATGCCATCTTCTTTCTCTGCGGCATCCTCGCGGTGGGCTGTGTGGCTGTCATCACGGTTTATATGTTCCTGTCGGGCCTGCCCGCCATCGGGAAGATCGGCCCGCTGAAGTTCCTCTTCGGCACCGAGTGGGCCTCCACGGCTGCCGAGCCGAAGTACGGCATCCTGCCCTTTGTGCTCTCCAGCATCTACGGCACGCTGGGCGCATCCCTCATCGGCGTGCCGGTGGGCCTGCTGACAGCGGTGTTCCTCTCGAAGGCCGCAGCACCCGGTGTGCGAAACGTCGTGGTCACGGCGGTGGAGCTGCTGAGCGGCATCCCCAGCGTGGTGTTCGGTCTGCTGGGAATGCAGGTGCTGGTGCCTGCGGTGGCAAAAGCCTTCGGCAAGGCCTCGGGTGCCTGCCTGCTGTCGGCCATCGTGGTGCTGTCCATCATGATCCTGCCCAGCATCGTGTCGGTGTCGGTCACAGCGCTCAACGCTGTGCCGCCGGAGTATGAGCAGGGCAGCCTGGCTCTGGGCGCAACGGATGCCGAGACCTGGTTCAAGGTCAGCGTCCCCGCTGCCAGGAGCGGCATTGCCGCCGGTATCGTGCTGGGCATCGGCCGCGCCATCGGCGAGGCCATGGCCGTGATGATGGTGGCTGGCAACAGCCCCAACATGCCGGACAGCCTGTTCCGCAGCGTCACCTTCCTGACCACCGCCATTGCCAAGGAGATGAGCTACGCCAGCGGCCTGCAGAAACAGGCGCTGTTCAGCATTGCGCTGGTGCTGTTCGTCTTTATCATGGGCATCAATATCCTGCTCAATGTGGTGCTGAAGGGAGGAAAGCGCGATGAATAACAGTGCTTCTGCCTCCCGCCGCACCTGGAACCGCGTGATGAACGCTCTGGTCTGGGCCTCGGCTGTGCTGGTCATCGTACTGGTGGCAGGCATTCTGGGCATGGTGCTGGTGCGCGGCATCCCGCACATCAGCTGGAAATTCCTGACCACCACCGCCAGTGTGCTGAAGGGCACGGACGGCATCCTGCCTGCGATCCTCAACACGCTGTATGTCATCCTGCTGACGCTTTTGATCGTACTGCCGCTGGGTGTGGGCGCGGCCGTTTACCTGACTGAGTACGCCCAGAACCGCAAGGTCATCTCGGTGATCGAGTTCACCAACGAGACGCTGGCGGGCATCCCCAGTATCATTTACGGTCTGGTGGGTATGCTGGTGTTCGCCCAGACACTGGGCTTCCAGACCTGCCTGCTCTCCGGCAGCCTGACGCTGGTGATCATGAACCTGCCCACCATCATCCGCACCACCCAGGAATCCCTGAAAACGGTGCCCCAGGGCTACCGTGAGGGCGCGCTGGGTCTGGGTGCGGGCAAGTGGCACATCATCCGCACCATCGTGCTGCCCTGCAGCATCGACGGCATCGTGACCGGCTGCATCCTGGCCGTGGGCCGCATCGTGGGCGAAAGCGCCGCGCTGCTCTTCACCGCCGGTGCCGCCGAGGTCATTGCCAACGGCGTGCTCAAGGCCTACACCTCCAACGGTGCCACCCTGTCGGTGCTGCTCTACCTCCGTGCCTTTGAGGACGGCGATTTCGACTCCGCCTGGGCCATTGGTGCAGTGCTGCTGGTGCTGGTGCTTGCCATCAATCTGGCAGCCCGGCTGGCCAAAACCAAACTGAAACAGAAGCAGTAAATAACTCCCTCCGTCATCGCTGCGCGATGCCACCTCCCTCACGGAGGGAGGCTTATCCTGCCCGCAACGCAAAAGGCTCCCTCTCAGAGGGAGCTGGCGCGGCATAGCCGCGACTGAGGGAGTCAATACAAGAGGAAAACTATGGAAAACGTATCACCCATTATCACAGCCAAAAACCTGAACCTCTGGTACGGGGATTTCAAGGCGCTGAAAGATATTTCGCTGGACATGGGCGAGCAGGAGATCACGGCCCTCATCGGCCCCTCCGGCTGCGGCAAGTCCACCTTCCTGAAGACCCTGAACCGGATGAACGACCTTGTGCCCGGGATCCGCATCGAGGGTGATGTCCGCCTGAAAGGGCAGGACATCTTTGCCCGCGAGATGCAGCCCACCGAGCTGCGCCGCCGGGTGGGCATGGTGTTCCAGAAGGCCAACCCCTTCCCCATGAGCATCTACGATAACATCACCTACGGCCCCAGGCTGCACGGTGTGCACAATAAGGCAGAGCTGGACGAGCTGGTGGAAAGCTCCCTGAAGGGTGCCGCCCTCTGGAACGAGGTCAAGGACCGCCTGAAAAAGAGCGCTCTGGGCCTTTCCGGCGGCCAGCAGCAGCGCCTGTGCATTGCCCGCGCTCTGGCTGTCAAGCCCGAAGTCCTGCTGATGGATGAGCCCACCAGCGCCCTGGACCCCGGCTCCACCATGAAGGTGGAGGAGCTGATGAGCGAGCTGAAAAAGAACTACACCGTGGTCATTGTGACCCATAACATGCAGCAGGCAGCCCGTATCAGCGACCGCACCGCCTTCTTCCTGCTGGGCGAGCTGGTGGAAGCCGGCCCCACGGCGCAGATCTTCAGCACCCCGCAGGATAAGCGCACCGAGGATTACATTTCGGGCCGGTTCGGCTAAGGAGAAAAACGCAATGAGCAACCGCACACAATACGAAAACGACCTTGCCGCCCTGAAAACGGCCCTGACCGAGATGGGTCAGAGCGCTGCCGATGCCGTGGAAGCTGCAATGGAGGCCCTCTGCACCGCCGATGCCGAGGCTGCCGCCGCCGTGGCGCAGGACGATGGCCGCATCAACAACATGGAGCGGGACATTGAGCACCGCTGCATGACCCTGCTGCTCCGCCAGCAGCCGGTGGCAGGCGACCTGCGCCGCATCTCCACCACCATGAAGGTGGTCACGGATGTGGAGCGCATCGGCGACCATGCCTCCGATATCGCGGAGATCATCCCCCATCTGGTCACTGTCCGCAAGGAGGGCGACCCTGCTGTGAGCCAGGCCATCAAGATGGGCCAGAAGGCGCACAAGATGATCCTGGATGCCCTGAATGCCCTGACCGCTGAGGACGAGCAGGCCGCTCTCAAGGTCATTGCCGCCGACGATGAGGTGGACTACGATTTCAACGCCATCAAGCATACGCTGGCGCAGGAGATCGCCGCCGACCCCGGCAAGGTGGATGCCGCCCTGGATCTGCTCATGGTCATCAAGTACCTGGAGCGCATCGGCGACCACGCCGTGAACCTGGCCGAGTGGGTGGAGTTCGTCCGCAGCGGGCGTTATCATAACGAAAATATGTTCTGATCTTTTGTTTCTGTAAAAATTTGAGCTTCCTGCAATTATTTCTGTGACCCGCCCGTATTATAGGCAGAAAGGCTTCCCCAGAAAGCCTGATGAACTGGCTGCGGCGGGTGTCCGGCATCCCCCTGTCCCCGCCCGCCGCTGCCGCAACGGAGGGTTTTAACGCTATGGTACAGACCAAGAATTTCCCGCTGGAAACGCGCGGCGAGGCGGTCAGCCGCGAAGCGCTGGTCCAGGCGGCATTGCAGGAGATCACCCAGAATTACCGCGAAGCAAGCCTTTCCAATGTGGCCCGCAGCTACGGCGTTTCGCTGGCGTATGTCAGCGAGTGCGTCCGGGCCCAGACCGGAAAGACCTATAAGGAGCTGCTGCAGAAGCACCGGATGGAGACCGCCGCCCGCCTGCTGCGCCGCAGCGACCTGAACATCCAGCAGATCATCACCCAGGTGGGCTACGAGAACACCAGCTACTTCTACCGCCTGTTCCATGAGCGGTATGGCCAGAGCCCCCGGGAGTACCGCCGGGCACGCAGCCAGCGCACATAAGCGCATCAGTGAACGACCCTCTCCGCCTTTGCAGCAGGCTTTGACGGAGAGGGCCGTTTTGTGTTATATTAAGGCAGAACGATCAGGGCGGGCAGCGGCCCGCCGGAAGAGAGGTTGGATGACGATGTTTCGTGGAGCAAGACGTGCAGATCTGGATGCGATCCTGAAAATTTATGCCCGTGCCCGGCAGGCGATGGCGGATTCCGGCAACCCCACCCAGTGGGGAGATCATTTCCCGCCGCAGGAGCTGCTGGAAGAGGACATTGATTCCAACCGGCTGTTCCTCTACCTTGTCAACGGCGAGCTGGAGGGCGTGTTTGCCTTTATCCTTGGCCCGGACCCCACCTATGCCCGGATCGAGGATGGCAAGTGGCTGAACGATACCCTGCCCTACGGCACCATCCACCGGCTGGCTTCGGCGGGCAGGCACCCCGGCGTTGCCGCCGCTGTGATCACCTGGTGTCTGGAGCACTGCGAGAGCCTGCGGGCCGACACCCACGCCGACAACAAGATCATGCAGCACCTGCTGGAAGAAAACGGCTTTACCAAGTGCGGCATCATCCATGTGGAGGATGGCACGCCCCGCATTGCCTACCAGAAAATGTCCCTTACCCTGCCTTTGCGCCGGGATTGAACCGCAAAAATGCGCCGCCCCACCGGAAACGATGGAGCGGCGCTGTTTTTATGCGGTTCTGTCAGCCGTGGAAGGAAGCGGGTGCGCCTGCATTCAGGAAGCGGCAGCTGCTGCCGGAGCTTCCGGGGCGGGCTGCTCTGCCGCAGTTTCTTCCGGCGTGGGCTGGAAATACTTCTCGTACAGCTCCATGCCGATGCGGTAGCCCTGCCACACGATGACCGCCGTGCCTGCACCGGCCACGCCGATGATGGCGGCAGTGCCCAGAATGCTGGGCTCGCTCTCGATGGTGGCATCCCGGTACTGGGCTTCCACGGTCACGGTGCTGCCCTTGGCCACGCTGCCCGCCGGGATGGTAAAGCTCTCCTCGTTGTAGGCGACCGCCGGGTTGCCCAGCAGGCTGGCTTCATCCATGGCCCACAGGTCGAACACCATGCCCTCGGGCACGGCGCTCTGGTTCAGCGTCACCTTGACCTCGGCATCCACCGGCACGTTGGCGCTGGTCATGGCTTCGCCGCCGTTGTAGGTGAACGTGCCGCCTTTTACCGTCAGGGTGTAGGTGGGGGCTTCGGGTTCGGGTTTGGGTTCCGGTTTCGGGTCGGGATCAACGATTTTGGTCGAGTTCAACTCCACATCGCTGTCGGGCATCACAAAGCACACCACTTTTTTGTCGGTTTCACCGTTCAGGTAGTAGCTGCTGAATGCCTTGCTGATTTCCTGACCATTGATATTTGTAATGTCTACATTGGATTCTACGGTGAGGACAGTGCCTGCGTAGGAATACAGATCCCATGCGAGGCCCCGAACCAAATCATGGGTGGTCTCATTGTAAACAAGAGGAAGCGTATCGTTTACTTTCACGATAGCTCCATCATTCACGGTAACAGAGCGATAATCGCCACTGAGCGCAGTATCGCTTACTACGGTGCTCCCTAAGAGTTTGTTGAGCACACTATCCTTTCCGTTGAATGCACCGCCGGTTATCACGCCGTCGTTGTAAAGCAGACCAGCCGCAAATGTGCCGCCCTCAATTTTATGCGTTTTAGTGGGATCGCCATCAGGCCAACCATTTGCTACCAGAGTATTGAAAATACCATCTTCGATGATGCCATATTCATTGACAATGCCGCAGTTCACTGCATCCAACTGGCCGGTTTTATTGACGGGGTCGGTAAATCGGAAGTCGTAGGTTTTTCCGCCGGTCAGATACAGTGTGCCATGGCTCATGCCATCGGATGCTTTATTAACTTTCCAGCCGTCACCACAATAATTATAATAATTGTTATCGGGCTCAAAAGGAGCATTGACTATAACCGGTGTGCCATCACTGTCCATGATAAGAGGCAAACCATGGGAAGCCTGGTTCAGTATGATATCCGCTTCCGGATTAAAAGCACTCACAGAATTAAGAGATTCTATATTGATGCGCACGGTGTTTTTGTTGGGAAAATCCGGATATAGAGAATCATCGTTTTCAAATAAAATGCGGTTGATATCAAGGATGGGTTCACTGGCGGTAATGGTATTATTCCCGGTCTTGACTACATAAAGTGTGTTGCCCCAGTCGCCGGACGCAAGGCCGTTGACCGCTGTGATAGAATCGGTTCCGTTCAGGGTGACTGTTCTGAATGTGCCTGCACCTTCACCAGTGGGCTCGTTTTTGAACGCGCCGCCGGTCAGCGTTGCACCGGATTCAACCACCAACCAGACATCCGGGTTCAGGGGGCCCAGTGCGTTTTTCTCACCGGAGAAATCATAACTTGTCGGCGTGCTGGGGTTCAGGGTCAGAGTTTTGTCAGTGTGGTTATAGCTCCAGCCGTTGCCGCTGTAACCCTGGGTGCCGCCCTTGGTGCCAACGGGGTAGCCGTTTTCGTCAATCACCAGCCGGGTCAGCTTGCTCAAGGTAACGGTGTTCGCTTTGGCGGGTGGTGCGGTAAAAGTGACAGAAAAAGAACCCATACCATCATCGTGATGACTTGCATTTGGTGCCCAATCTTCTAACAAACAATGTGTGTCGTTTGAGTCTCCGAATGTAACATCAATAGGAAATAATACTGCTTGACTGTTTTTAAGAGAAATATAGATGGTGATGCTGGTATCATGGTCGGAATTGGGAATGACATAACCGCTGTTGCCGAAATAACTGATTTCTGCATCGTAACTCTCATAGCTGCCATTCTGCTGGGAATTCACTTTCAAGGTATAGCCGTCAGCGACTTGGCCATTCTCTGGTTTTTTATGAAAAATGCCGCCCTTTATGGTGCCAGTGTTGGTAACGGTAGAATTAAACATGCCGCCGGTAATTGTACCATGATTTATAACGGGCATTGAGTAAACGCCACTCGTTATAGTGCCATCATTGGTAATACTGGAACCAGGATTTCCAGCGTTCCAAAATTTACCATTTACAATCTCTGCGTTTTTCCTTATGATGGCAGAACATAAAATACTCTTTGGATCCAGACGGATGTTTCCGCACTCTTTCAAATCATAGGTAGTAGGGTTTTCGGGGGCGATGGTCAAAACTTTAGCCGTAGCATCATAGCTCCAGTCCTTACCGGTATAAATTTCGTGCCCATCAGAATTGGTTGTAGGAGTTATATCATCGAGAACCGGATAACCTTGCCTAAATCGCAAAGGTTTCAAGTTGGAGCCGCCTTCCTCCGCCCACGCTGTGATTGCCGACACAGGCAGGAGCGTTACCGCCATGCACAGCGCCACCAGAAGGCTGATAAGTCGTTTCTTCATAGGGGGTCCCTCACTTTCTTTGGGCCGGAAGTGGAGCTCCGGCAAAAATGGATGCTCTTACTTCCTTAAATACACGCCGCGCGGAATCCTTTCACCCTTTTTCAAAAAAATTTGAAAAAAAAAAACGAACTGCAAAACAGTCCGTTTTCGGGTCATCTTTCGTAATGTGTCCAAAGGCTTAAAATCTTGATGGCTGCCATTCCACAGCCGATTCGTCAACACAATCTTCCAGTGGTTCGGCCTTGGCCGCCATGAGCTTTTCCCGCATTCCCGGCACGGAGACGAGATAAAGCGTTTCCACAATGCCGCTGTAATCTTCCTCGGGAAGCAGGACAGCGTTGCCATCCTTGGTGGTCGTCATCGTGCATCACCTCTTAATATACATGATAACGTACCTACTGCTAGAGGTCAAGCCTTTTCCACTGAACTGGGGGCTTGTGGAACAAAAAAGACGGCAGTCTGACAGTGGTGGATAATCCCTTGACAAATCGTTTAAAATTGACTATACTACAAATAGAAAAGGTGCTGACGAGCAATGTTTGGTCAGCTTCCCGTTTCTAGTGGATCAAAAAAGATTGACCGTTTGAGTTGGGGAACTGTGGCGGTCAATCTTCTTTGTTTTTATCGCTCTTCTCGTGAGAAATCTTCCAGCCAGCATCAAATGCGGCTTTCGCAACGGTGACAAGCAGCGCCAGCAAACTGATCACTACCGTCAACAGAGCACAAACTTCTGTCAGAGACATTCGACATCCCTCCCTTCGCCTGAAAGGCTCCGGGAAAGGGTACAAAATCAAAAAAGTTCCGTTTCCCGGAGCAACATTGCCGCTTGCGCGGCGTTGTAAGCACACCAGGAGCGAGAAGCATGACCACCTGCATTGCAGACAGCACCTTTTTTCCTGCTGTTACCAGCATTAAAAACAGTATATCATAGGATTTGACAATTTTCAATTGAAATCGAGCGCTCCCGGATACTTCTGATGAAGTATGCGGGGGCGTTTTTTCGTGGAACTGGGGGCTTGTGGAGCGGGGGCAATCGTTCTATAATACAAGCTGTGAAATGAATCACAAAAGGGGTGGAACGTATGGACAAAAAACTGAACGAGGCCGTGGCGGCGCTGCGGCCCCAGATGGTGGCGGCGCTCCAGCGGCTGGTGCACAGGCGCAGTGTGGAGGCCGACCCGCTGCCGGGCAAGCCCTTTGGCGAAGAGGTGGATGCCTGCTTTGCTGAGGTGCTGACCCTCTGCCATGAGCTGGGCTTTGAGACCACCGACATGGATCGGTACATCGGCTGGTGCGAGATCGGCACCGGGGACGAGATGGTGGCGGTGCTGGGGCATCTGGACGTGGTGCCCGAGGGCGAGGGCTGGCACCACCCGCCCTACGCCGCCGAGATCGAGGGCGGCAGGCTGTATGGCCGGGGTTCCATTGACGACAAAGGCCCGGTGGTGGCCAGCCTGTTCGCGCTGAAGGCCATCCGGGATCTGGGCATTCCGCTCAACCGCCGTGTCCGGCTGCTGTTCGGCCTGAACGAGGAGACCAACGACCGGGACGTGCTGTACTACAAGGCCCACGGCGGGGAGATCCCGGTGCTGGGCTTCACCCCGGACGGCGAGTATCCGCTCATCAACGGCGAAAAGGGCATCCTGAACGAGAGCTATGCTGTGCAGCTGCACCAGACCGGGGCCTGGCAGCTGAGCAGGGTGCAGGGCGGCGTAGCCGGCAATGTGGTGCCGGACTACGCCTGCGCTGCGCTGACCGCACCGGCGGGGGCCTCCCTGCCGGATGCGGAGCACATCACCGTGACAGCCATCCCCGGCGGCTATCAGGTGGAAGCGGTGGGCGTTTCGGCCCATGGCAGCCACCCGGAGCAGGGCGAAAACGCCATTGGGCGGCTGGTGTGCTACCTCGACCGGCTGCCACTGGAGGGGGATGCCAAGCAGGCCGTGCACTTTCTGGCCGAGAAGCTGGGCACCGACCCCTACGGCGAGCGCCTGCTGGGCCACCGGCTGGAGGATGCGCTCTCCGGCCCCATGAGCTGCAACTGGGGGCTGATCGAGGGCGACGCGCAGCATCTGTGGGTCAAGCTGAACTACCGCTATCCCGTGACCATGGAACGGGCAGACTGCCAGCCCGCTGTGCAGGCCGCCTTTGAGGCCGCAGGCTGGGCGCTGGATGGGCAGGTGCACAAGGAAAAGCTCTACTACCCTGCCGAGACCCCGCTGGTCAGCGCCCTGCTGGAGGTTTACCGGGATGCCACCGGCGACAATGCCCCGCTCAAGTGCATCGGCGGCGGCACCTACGCCAAGATGCTGCCCAATGTGGTGGCTTTTGGCCCCCTGTTCGCAGGGGACCCGGTCACAGAGCATCAGCCCGATGAATGCATCGATCTGGAACGTCTGGTGCAGAACGCCAAGATCATTGCAAACGCCATTGTCAAGCTGGCAAACCTGCCGCTGGAATAAGAAGGAGGACGGGACTATGAAGATCACACAGGTGCGGCTGGGCCGCATTTCCACCCCGCTGCGGGTGCCGTTCAAAACGGCACTGCGCACTGTGAACAGCGTTGAGGATGTTATCGTGGAGCTCCACACCGATACCGGTGCGGTGGGCTACGGCGAAGCACCCCCGACCGGTGTTATCACCGGCGACACCACCGGGGCCATCCTCGGTGCCATTCAGGATCATATCGCCCCTGCCCTGCTGGGCCGCGACCTCGATGAATTTGAGGACCTGACCGCCGCTGTGCAGAAGGCGCTTGTCCACAACACCAGCGCCAAGGCCGCTGTGGACATGGCCCTGTGGGATCTGCTGGGCCAGAAGTACAGCGCCCCTGTTTACCGGATGCTGGGCGGTGCCCGCGAAAACATCGTGACCGATATCACCATCAGTGTCAACCCGCCCGAGGAGATGGCCCGGGATGCCCGCACTGCCGTCCAGCGCGGCTACGACTGCCTGAAGGTCAAGGTAGGCATTGACCCTGAGCTGGATGTGGCCCGCCTTGCCGCGGTGCGGCAGGCCGTGGGCCGGGACATCAAGCTCCGCATCGATGCCAATCAGGCCTGGAACGCCAAGCAGGCGGTCCGCATCCTGAACCAGATGCAGGAGAAGGGGCTGGACATTGAGTTCGTGGAGCAGCCCGTGCCCGCCGCAGACCTTGAGGGGATGCAGTATGTCACCCGCCATGCCGATGTGCCCGTGCTGGCCGACGAGAGCGTGTTCAGCCCGGCAGATGCCCTGCGGATCATGCAGACCGGCGCGGCCGACCTTGTGAACATCAAGCTGATGAAGTGCGGCGGCATCACCAATGCCCTGCGCATTGCCGCCGCCGCTGAGGTGTACGGCGTGGAGTGCATGATCGGCTGTATGCTGGAAGCGAAGATCTCGGTCAACGCCGCTGTGGAGCTGGCCTGCGCCAAGAAGATCATCACCAAGATCGACCTCGACGGCCCGGTGCTCTGCAGCGAGGACCACATCCTCGGCGGTGCCGTGTTCAACGAAAAGAACATCACCGTCTCCGACGCGCCCGGCATGGGCATTCAGGGTTTTGTGCCCGGCAAGGTGTCCTATCTCGACTAAAACAGGAACAGACCGCATCCCGAAACACACGGGGTGCGGTCTCTTTTTACGAATCTGTATTTCATATACGGACAGTGAAAAAAGCTCGTGTCTGTATATGTTGAAATGAAAAACAAAAAAAGCGGGTAAAATCTTTGACTTTTTGGCCTGCGAGGCGTATAATCGTATTTGTTCCGTGTAGAGGAATGGGAAAACTGTGCGCAATAGGCGCACAATCTGGATAGGGGAGTAGAAAAGTTATGAAAACGTTGAAAGCGGTTGCGGCAAGGTACAATGCCACCAGCCTGATCCTGCGCATCGTCATCGGCCTTGTGGTCGGTGCGGTGCTGGCACTGGCGGTGCCCGGTGCGGGCTGGGTGGAAGAGTTCGGCAGCCTGTTCGTGGGTGCCCTGAAGGGCATTGCCCCGGTGCTGGTGTTCATTATCGTGGCCAGTGCGCTGGCGCAGGGCACGTCCAGGCTGGACCGGCGCTTTGGCACGGTCATCTGGCTGTATATGCTCACCACCTTCCTGGCCGCCGCCATTGCGGCGGCGACCAGCTTCCTGTTCCCGCAGACCGTCGTTCTGGCCGAGGCGGCAGAATCCGAGGTGGTGCCCCAGGGTCTGGGCGATGTGATGAACACCCTGCTCACCAACTTTGTGGCAAACCCCGTCAGTGCCCTGCTGAACGGCAATTACATCGGCATCCTGTTCTGGGCCTGCCTGTTCGGTCTGGCCATGAAGAAGTACGGCGCAGACAGCACCAAGCTGTTCCTGGCGAACACAGCGGATGCAGTCTCCCAGATCGTCCGCTGGATCATCAATCTGGCACCCTTCGGCATCATGGGCCTTGTGTATACCAACGTGTCCAGCAACGGTCTGTCCATCTTTACCCAGTACGGCAGGCTGCTGCTCCTGCTGGTGGGCACCATGCTCTTTATGGCACTGGTCGTCTCGCCCTTTATCATCTTTGTGTATCTGCACTGCAACCCGTATCCGCTGGTGCTCCGCTGCCTGCGTGAATCCGGCCTGACCGCCTTCTTCACCCGCAGCTCTGCCGCCAACATCCCGGTCAATATGGATCTGTGCGAAAAGCTGGGGCTGGATAAGGATATGTATTCCGTCTCCATCCCGCTGGGCGCTACCATCAATATGGATGGTGCCGCCATCACCATTACCATTATGACGCTGGCTGCGGCCAATACGCTGGGCATTCAGGTGTCCCTGCCCGCCGCCATCCTTCTTTCCGTGATGAGCGCTCTGGGTGCCTGCGGCGCTTCCGGCGTGGCTGGCGGCTCCCTGCTGCTGATCCCCATGGCCTGCTCCCTGTTTGGCATCTCCAATGATATCGCCATGCAGGTGGTCGGTGTCGGCTTTATCATCGGCGTGGTGCAGGATTCCGTGGAAACTGCCCTGAACTCCGCCGGTGACGTGGAATTTGCCGCCACAGCGGAATATCACCAGTGGCGCAAGGAGGGCAAGCCCCTGCCGGCGTTCCTGTGCAAGTGATGCAAAACTGAAATGGCTTTTCAAAGGCTGCTGTGCTGCTGGCACGGCGGCCTTTTTGTTTGGAACTTTTTTCTGGGCATTTTGCACAGGAAAGCCCTCGCCCTGTTGGAAATTGACGGATTCTGACGGATTTTGCATGAGAGTATCCCCTTTTGCAGAAGAAATTCTGGGCAAAACGGAGAGAAAATCCGAAAAAAATTTCCAAACAAGGGTTCAATCGTCCATGTATACAAGAACTTTATTTTTCATAAAAAACGTTTTGTGCTAGTTGCGCAAAGAACGAAAGAACGTTAAAAATGTATCACTAAATTCATAGTTTGTTCATAGAATTTATAAAACGATTTCATAATTGAGTGGCATAATATGGCCGTCCTCAGAGAGGGGAACAAAAGAACGAAGGGTTCTGAAAGGTTCCGCTCTGAGGATGCAGGGAGATAGAGGCCCTGCCAAAAAACACAATGACATTTACCGATATACGGAGGATATTTATTATGATGAACAAGAACACTGCTATTCTGGACAACACTATGATGGACGCTTACCTGACTGTCACCGAGGGCGTGTCCGATAACTGCGGCATTGGCCTGGCTTTTGCAAGCCTGCTCGAGAGCGCAAAGAAGAACTTTGTCAACCAGAGCAACCGCCGCGCTGTCAATGCAAGCTTTGCCGGCTGATCTTCTCCAATTTGCCGGTTGAAGATTCTCCTTCTTTTTTGTTACAGCTGCTGCCACACTGTAATATGAACTGAAAAGCCCGGAACCACCTGCCGCCATAGCAGGTACGGTTCCGGGCTTTTTTGCTGTGTGGGTTCGGCCAGCGCAGGGGTTTTAAGCCGTCAGCTTTGCTTTCTGCAGTGCAGCCACGATCAGCGGAATGAGGATGAGCTGCGCCACGATGCCGGGCACAGCAGTGAGCACCGCACCGGACAGGAACGCGCTGAGCGGGAAGCTGGAGCCGGACAGACCGGCCAGCACAAAGCGCACCGCACCCCAGACAAGGCGGCCTGCCACCATCGAGGTGACAAGAGTGGCGTAGATCATGGGCAGGGTATGCTGCACCTTGCGGTACATGAAACCGGCCACAGCGCCGTACGTGGCCAGCTCAAAGGCCATGGCGATGGCAATGGGGTACATCGGGGGCATCCCGAACAGCACCGAGCGGAGCAGCGGGGCGGCAAAGCCCAGTGCCAGGCCCCAGGGGCCGCCCAGCACAAAGCCTGCCAGCAGCACCGGAAAGTGCATGGGGCAGAGCATGTTGCCGATCTGAGGCACATGGCCGGTGATCATGGGCAGCACAAAGGCCAGTGCCAGAAACAGTGCGGCCAGCACCAGATCACGGGTCGCGGAACGGGTCTTGGTTTTCATCAATGATTCCTCTTGAAAATGCGCAGACAAAAAGGGCCTGCCGCCAGCACGCGCGCCAGCGGCAGACCCCTTCATGGTGTCTGTTTCAAAATAATGTTTGCGGGGAGAAACACGGGCTTCGGCCCGCAAAGCCCCGGCTTCAGCCGGGAATTGTGCAAAAAGTATAGCAGATGCAAAGCCGTCTTGTCAAGCTCAGCGGATGAGGATGGTTACAGGGCGGTGCTTGTCGATTTTTGAAATTTGTAGATGTAATAAAAGGAATCTTCACCGGGGCCTTCTGCAAATGTACTGTTACAGACATTGGTGTGAGAATAACCATTGTCGGAGGCTGCATTCAATTCGGCATCAGAAAGCGCATGTTCCATAAAGAGCCAGATCTCAGGATCGGAAGAAGTGAAGCACCGAGAAGTATTGGAGGATTCGATTTGAGCATGGACACGACCCGGAAAGTAATAATCAAAGAGTGTCCAGTCTAGGAAGTAGTTCGTTGTATAAAGAACGGCATCCTGAGAGGGGGTAATAACTTCCAGACACTGGGTGGTCGCAAGGTCGATGCGCTTTTCCCGCTGACAGGTTTGGTAGAAATCCGGTAGACTGCACACCAGCGTTCCCAAAATCAGAATACTGGACAGAATGGTTCTCCAACGGACTTTAGACAGAAGAAAGCCAAAAACCAGGTAAACGACTGCGGTGAGGGGATAAAGGTATCGAACGAGAAAAAGTGGGCGAAAGGCATATGAAACGATCAGTCCGACTGCGGAGGTGCCGGCGGCAGAAAGCAAGCCGGTCAAAAGCCAGATCGTATCAGGGGCGAAGAGCCATTTAGAGGACGACTTGGCCTGTGCTGTGAAATAAAGAAGGAATGCAAGACCGAAAATGAGGACTGTCCAAGAAGGATTGAAGAAGAATCCGATACAATTGATCGGAGAAGGAATGAAGGTGGACCACCAGTCTGCCGCAGCACGTTTGAAAGTGGGAAGCAATACCAGAAGCCAGGGAAGGTAGACGACCACTGCGGCACAATAAGTGATAAGGATTTTTTTGAAGCTGCTCTTATCCTGCGGAAGCAGAGAAAGCAGAGCCAGATAGAAAAATGCAACGGAAATCAGGGCATAGTAGTGCGTATAAGCGGCACAAAGAGAGGCGACGCTGAAAATGACCCAATCGGAGGTTTTACCGGAATGAAGAATGTTATGGAGTGCCAGATAGGCCGCTAACACAAAGAAAGCGCCGAGTGAATACATTCGGGCCTCGACATTGAACATGATAGCGGTATCAGTCAAAGAGGCAAAAGTGGAAACAACAACTGCGGGAAGCAATCCGAACTGTCTGAAAATCACTGTACAGGCAAGAATCAGAATGAGTCCATAGGGAATCAGAGCCGACAGATGATAGACATATCCGTGATTGCCCAGAAGATGATATAGGAGCTGTGTGAAAAGATAGTACAGCGGCGGATGGTTATCTGCTGCTGTGACTTGGAGCATTTCAAAAACATTCATTTGGGCAAGGCCGATGCTGAACCCTTCATCTCCCCAGAAGGAGTTGTCAAAAATGCGGACAAAGTGCATGGCGAACAGCACAAGGGCATACAGGTACAGCAGCCAGGGCAAAAACCTGCGGCTGCGCTGTGCCCGGGATGTGGGTGAGGAAAAAGACATAGGAACCTCCCAAAATGATGAAAAAAGCAAACAAATTCATCTTATTATATCATACAGCGGCAAAAGATGATATTGCAAAGCGGCCAAAAGCTGCAAAAATGTTTTGCGGGGGCAAAATGGCCCTGCATTTTCAACAAAAACGGGAACATTTACAAGCGATTTTGCCAAGGGATGTACATTTTGACGAAAGAACCTTGACGTTTTTGCATAGAATAGATAATATAGACTTGAGAAATAGCGCATCGGGGCGTACGGCCCGGGTGCGTACCATATCCGATGCAAACGCTGAGGTTCATACGGGAGGACCAAAGATGACAAATGCAGAAAAGCTTACCCTGGCAAAACACGCCTGCCACATCCGCATGGGCGTGATCGAGGG
>OIJX01000169.1_pt1 | contig 17474 bp, 13 predicted proteins | sample 1583661 | NCBI WGS metagenome assembly OIJX01 (sample SAMN02674605, study PRJEB24791) | human gut metagenome, SKBSTL067 | isolation source: stool | host: Homo sapiens | place: USA
TCCTGATTGGGCTGCTGTTCTCTGCAAGGCACTTCAACACAAATTTGATGTGGTCGGCGTTCAGCTTCATAAACCGGCTGCGCACTACCTCGGCAGGGCGGTCATCCCCGGCGATCCGCAGCATCTTTCGCTTGGTCGCACAGGTGTCCACCAGCAAATCAACGATCTGGTAGATGATGTCCTCGTCATCCGGGCAAAGCCGGAGAAGAAGCTCGACCTCCAAGGACTGAGAAAAATATTCTTCCAGTTGTTCGCGCTGGCCCATCCCGTCTGTTTCTTCCGAATTGAAGGGATAAGTCTCATTCATCTCAGTATTATTCTTATCAGTCTTATTACATCGTGGTTTTGCAGGGTCTTGACTTGTGCTCTTGAAGCCTCCAGATTCGTGATTTTCACGATTCTGGAATCGTGCTTTTGAAGAATCTGCCGAAAAGTTTTTCACATACACCAAACTTGGCCTTCCTAAACCTCTGCGTTTTCGTTCAATCAAACCAAATTCTTCAAGCTCCCGTAGCAACTTCGTCGCTTTGTTGTCTGCGCAACACAATGACCTCTTGACATCCTCAATCGTGAAGATGATGAACACCCGACCTTGCTCGTCCAGCCAGCCATTCTTGGCCGACAGGCTCATGCGATCGAGCAGGATGCCGTAGAGTGTTTTGGCATCCGTGGACAGGCTCTGGAACCGCTGCTCCTGAAAAAGAGCCTTTGGAATGCGGTAGAAGGAGAAAAGCTCTCCAGTCTGTCCGTAGAAGTAGTCAAGGGTCATGCGGTTGGTTCACAGATAAAAAACAGCGATAATATATCGGCATAGTTGAGAAAACCTCCTTGTCAATACTTTTGGGGAAAATAAAAAGCGCAACTTTGATGTGTGAAATCAAAATTGCGCTAAGTAAGCTGTCAGAAAAAACTTTTCTCGTAAATGACCTTCTCTCTGAGCAAAACCCATTGACACACTTGAAAATTGGGTGGTAAAATTGCCTTGTAGGCGGAGCATGATTCCTGGAAGCAGGATTCAACTGTGAACCTTTTTGGTGGATAGAACGTATCAACGCGATATTAAGCCTGTCCCCGCACTTTCGTGTGTGGGTGTGTTTCGATACCGTTCGGGAGAGCGCTTGCATGGCATGCAAGAGGTCAGCGGTTCGATCCCGCTATTCTCCACCAAAAAAGCACTGTACTTCGTAGGAAGTATGGTGCTTTTCTTTTTCTCAGCCGCAAAAAATGGGGGCCGCACTGCTTTGTCTGCATCGTTTTCAGATGTTTTGCAGGCGGTTCAGTGCAGCCCCCGAGTCATTGGTGCTTCGGCAGGTCAGAGGATGCCGGTTCAGCTGACGATCTCCAGCATCTGATCGAACACCTCTTCCATCTGGCGCACCAGCGTGAACTGGGTGCGGGCGCGGTCAAGGTTGTGGTCGGGTCGGGCGGTGTGGAAATAGTGATCGCCCTCCAGATAGTCGGTCAGAAAGCGGATGCCGCACTCCAGCGTCATCAGCTTGGCACCCCAGGCAAGGCTCTTTTTCTCCGCAGGGCTCATGGAGGCCCCGGCGGTGGAGAGATACCCCTTGGCGAACACCTCGTACAGGTGCAGGTCAAAGTGGACCTTGCTCTGGTCGGGCTCGTCTTCGGCGCAGTCGTTGGCACCGGTGCGGATGGAGTCGCCGAAATCGTAAGCCGACAGGCCCGGCATCACGGTGTCAAGGTCAATGACACAGATGCCCTTTCCGGTGGCGGCATCGATCAGGACGTTGTTGATCTTGGTGTCGTTGTGGGTGACACGCAGCGGGATTTCACCAGCCGCCAGCAGATCCAGCAGGGCATGGCAATCCTTTTCCCGCGCATGGATGAAGGCGACCTCCGGTGCAATGTCCTTGGCACGGCCCAGCGCATCGGCGGCAAGGGCTTTTTCAAAGTTTGCATAGCGGTTGGGTGTGTCGTGGAAGCGTGCAATGGTTTCGTGGAGGGTAGAGGCCGGATAATCTGCCAGCTGGTTCTGGAATTTGCCCAGGGTCTCGGCAACAGTGCGGAAGTCGGCCTCGCTGCCCACCTGCTGCAGGCAGATGGTGTCCTCTACAAAGTCGTAGGCACGCCACGCGCCGCCCTCGGCATCCAGATGGCAGGCCGCGCCGGACAGGGTGGGGATCACGTTCAGGGTCTCCCGTGCCGGGTCGCCGCCTGCGGCAAGGATCTTCTCCCGCAGATGCCGGGTCACGCCGCAGACATTCTCCATCAGGCCCACCGGGTCGGTAAAGGTGTCGGTGTTGATGCGCTGCAGGATAAAGCGCTTGGAGTGGTCCTCCCGCCAGACCACGAAGGTATCGTTGATGTGGCCTTCGCCGTAGTGACGGGCATCGCAGACCACCGGCCCGCCAAAATCAAAGGCATTTGCAGCAGACTGGAGCAGAGAAAGGGTAACGGATTTCATCATAAATTCCTCGTTTTCGTTATACTTCATGCCGTTTTGACGGGGCAGGGCGTTGTCCCTGCCGCACCTGACGGCGGTATTCGTTGGGGGTCAGGCCTTCCGCCTTGCGGAAGCACTGCGAAAAGTAGCTGGGGGAGGAAAATCCCATCAGCTCGCTGATCTGCGCCAGGCTGTAACCAGTGTTGCCCAGCATATATTTGCTCTCCTCAATGCGGCGGCGATTCAGGTAGGTGATGGGAGAAATGCCGTACGCCTTCTGGAAGGTGTGGGCCAGATAATATTTGTTGATGTGGGCGACCTCGGCAAGGGTATCAAGGGAGATATCCTCCCGGTAGTTGTTGTCCAGATACCGCTTGATCTCCACGCATTCCCGGTTGTCGGAGCGGGGGGATTCCTCCACCTGCAAAGAGAGGGTGGTGCACCGCACCAGCCAGATGAGCAGGACTTCCAGCAGGTCCTGGCAGACGGTCTCGCAGCCGTCCAGACTGCGGTCTGCCTCAGCCAGCAGCATGTGCAGCAGCGTTACCATCCGCTCCCGGTTTTCCCGGCAGTTGAAGATGGCGTAGGTGGAATCGGCTTTGCCAAACAGGATCTCGATGCCCGAAACGCCCAGTACGATGTATTCCAAAGGCGAGGCGTTCAGGCTCAGCTCGGTGTGCTCCACCTGCGGGTTGACGATGACCATATCGTCCGGTTTGACCGGGAACAGCTGCCCGCTGAGCAGAAACTGCCCCTCGCCGCTGAGGCAGTAGAACAGTTCCGTGCAGGAATGGGTGTGGACCGTGCTGTTCCAGTCGCCGCCGAATCTGCTCTTGCTGATGTACAGCAGCCGGAAGGATTCCCGTGGAGCGGGAGCGTGGCGGATATCAAAGCGCTCGGTACTCATAAAAGGCTCCTTTTGAAGCAGTCGCAAAAAATATAAAACTAAAAGCAAGATACTGAAAATAAAATGCGGAAAACGCCGCACTGCTTCGTGCATTTTTTCTCATTATAGGGGCAAATAAGAAAAAAAGCAAGCCCTGTTTTTTAGCATGGTAAATATTTTCCTCTGCACAGAAAGACGGAAATGTGTCAAATTGGTTACAGGTTGGGAGAATGTACCAAAACAATGCCGCAAAATTTAGTACTTTTGCTGAAGAAAATGATAAAAAAGCAATATTTCTAAAAAACGAAACAACAAAGACCTTGTTGAAAACTGCAAAAACCTCTATATTGGAATCACAAAAAACACAGCCCCTCGGGCAAAACCTGTTTGCTCCGGCTGTGCATGAACGGAACTTTATGATGGAGGACACATTATGAAACGCATTTCTCGTCGCAATTTCCTGAAAGTGGCCGGTGTGGGTGCCGCTGCACTGGGTCTGGCTGCCTGCGGCGGTTCTTCCAGCTCCACAGCTTCCAGCACGGCTTCTTCCGCTGCTGCATCTGCCGCTCCCGCTGAGGACGTGACCATCAAGGTCGCCGCCATCGAGACCGGCTATGGCGCTGATATGTGGAAGAAGGTCACTGAGGCCTTTACCGCCCAGACCGGCATCAAGGTGGAGCTGACCACCGACAAGAAGCTGGAGGATGTCATCGGACCTTCCATGCAGGGCGGCGATTACCCCGACGTGATCCACCTGGCTACCGGCCGTGAGGCTGCCCTGACCGAGCAGTTCATCAAGGGCAACCTGATCGCGGATATCACCGATGTGCTGAGCATGACCGTGCCCGGCGAGAGCAAGAAGGTGAGCGAGAAGATCGCCGGCGGCTTTACCGACACCTCCCTGACCAACCCCTACGGCGACGGCAAGACCTATCTGGCTCCCATGTTCTACAGCCCCTGCGGCCTGTTCTACAACGCCGGTTTCCTGAAGGAAAAGGGCTGGGACGTGCCCACCACCTGGGACGAGATGTGGGAACTGGGCGACAAGGCTGCCGCTGAGGGTACCTACCTGTTCACCTACCCCACCACCGGCTACTTTGATGCGTTCTTCTACGCACTGATGTATGCCGCCGGCGGCCCGGAGTTCTTCAACAAGGCCACCCACTATGAGGAAGGCATCTGGGATACCCCGGAGGCAAAGGCCTGCTTTGACATCGTCAACAAGCTGGCTTCCTACACCAACCCCATTACCCCTGCACAGGCCAACGATCAGGACTTTACCCAGAACCAGCAGCTGGTGCTGGACAACAAGGCTCTGTTCATGCCCAACGGCACCTGGATCGTGGGCGAGATGGCCGAGGCTCCCCGTGCGGATGGCTTTGAGTGGGGCATGACCGCCCTGCCCGCTGTCAAGGCCGGCGGCGACCAGTACAGCTACACCTGGTTCGAGCAGGCATGGATCCCGGCTGGTGCCGAGCATCTGGATGCCGCCAAGCAGTTCGTGGCTTACCTGTACAGCGACGAGGCCTGCAAGCTGTTTGCCGAGAGCGGTGCCATCCAGCCTGTGCTGGGCATCGCCGATGATCTGGAAGGCGACAACAAGATGTTCTACTCCATCTACGACAACGGCGCAAAGGCCGCTATGGGCAACTTTGCCTCCTTCAGCGCCATCCCCGGCGTGGAGGTCCGCACCGTGTTCTTTGACCCCGTCAACTCTCTGGTGTCCGGCAGCATGACCGAGCAGCAGTGGATCGACGGCATCAAGTCCGCCAGCGACCAGATGCGTGCCAATATCATCGAATAATTGAACCCTGCCCAGCGGGGGCGGTTTTGACCGCCTCCGCTTTTTGTGGTTTTCGGGTTCCGATAGAAAGGAGCGGTTTGTCTATGAGATCTGACAAAAGCCGCAGACGGTTCGTCTTTCTCTGCGTGGCACCGGCCACGATCCTGTTCTTCCTCTTTATGATCCTGCCCACCCTCAACGTGTTCCGCATGAGCCTGTACGAGCGCGGTGCCTACTCGCCCAACGAGACCTTTGTGGGCCTGAAAAATTTCCAGCACCTGCTCAAGGACACCCAGTTCATCCGCTCCATGCAGAATATGATCCTGCTGGTGGTAGTGGTGACCATCGTCACCTTTGCCTTTGCGCTGGTGTTTGCGGCCATTCTGACCCGGGAGAAGATCAAGGGGCAGAATTTTTTCCGGGTCATCTTCTACATCCCCAACATCCTGTCGGTGGTCGTCATCTCCGGCATCTTCTCGGCCATCTATAAGCCGGAAAACGGTATGCTGAACAGCATCATCGGCCTGTTCCGGGATATGACAGACCCCATCCTCTGGAAGGGCGAAAAGCTGGTCATCCCCTCCATCATCCTCGCCATGGTCTGGCAGGCCGTGGGCTATTACATGGTCATGTATATGGCTTCCATGTCCTCGGTGCCCGCCAGCCTGTACGAGAGCGCCAATCTGGACGGTGCGGGCCGCCTGACCCAGTTCTTCCAGATCACCATCCCCCTCATCTGGACCAACATCCGCACCACCCTGACCTTCTTCATCATCTCCACCATCAACATGGCCTTCCTCTTTGTCAAGGCCATGACCAGCGGCGGGCCCAACGGTGCTTCGGATGTGGCGCTGAGCTATATGTACAGCCAGAAGGACGCGGGCCTGTATGGCTACAGCATGGCCATTGGCGTGGTCATTTTCCTGTTCTCGTTTGCACTGTCCGCCTGTGTCAACAAGGTCACCAACCGCGATACGCTGGAATTTTAAGGAGGGAAGAAGATGCAGAATACCACCGAAAGATCTTCCCGCTCGGCGGAAGGTCTCTACAAGTTCTTTATCTATTTTGTGCTGGTCCTGCTGGCGGTGATCATCATCGTGCCGGTGGCATGGGTATTCATGGCCTCCATCAAGCAGAACGCGGAGTTCTACGGCAACCCGTGGGCGCTGCCTGCCGGGTTCTACTGGCAGAACTTTGTCAATGCGTGGAACGGAGCCAAGATGGGCGAGTATATGCTCCACTCTGTCATCGTGACCGCATTGGCGCTGGTGCTGCTGCTGGTCATTGCGCTGCCTGCCGCCTACTGCCTGTCCCGCTTCCGGTTCAAGGGCCGCAAACTGCTGAATACCCTGTTTATGGCGGGCCTGTTCATCAATGTCAACTACATCGTGGTGCCCATCTTCCTGATGCTTCGGGACGGCGATGTCTGGCTGAAGAGCCACTTTGGCAGCAGCTTCCTGCTGAACAATCTGGTGGTGCTGGCGGTGGTGTATGCAGCCACGGCCCTGCCTTTTACTATCTATCTGCTTTCGGGCTATTTTGCCACCCTGCCCCATGATTTTGAGGAGGCTGCCTACATCGACGGTGCAAGCTACTTCTCCACCATGACCCGTATCATCTTCCCCATGGCAAAGCCCTCCATCATCACCATCATCCTGTTCAACTTCCTGTCCTTCTGGAACGAGTACATCATTTCCATGACGCTGATGAGCTCCACCAGCGCGCCCCGCACCCTGCCGGTGGGCCTTTTGAATCTGATGCAGGCCCAGCAGAGCGCGGCCCAGTACGGCACCATGTATGCCGGTCTGGTGCTGGTGATGCTGCCCACCCTGATCCTGTACATCTGCGTGCAGAAGCAGCTGACACAGGGCATGACCGTGGGCGGTCTGAAAGGGTAAGGTGACAAACGATGAAAGCATTCTGGAAAAATCATCCCGCCCTGCGCATGGTGCTGATGCTGGTGCTGTTTGTGCTGTCCATCGCGCTGGTGACAGCAGGCTGGAAAATGACCGGGCAGCTGGCTGGTCTTGGCATCATGCTTTTGGGGGTGGCGCTGCTGCTGGCTGTGCTGGCGCTCTATAACGCCCCCTATCGGGATTGAGGAGAAGAGAGGTAAAGGAGAATTCCCATGGAAGAAAATAGAATGACCGGGCGCGTAACGATCCCGACCGATCTGGACGTGGTGCCCGAAACGCTGCAGATCCTGAAAAAGTGGGGCGCGGATGCCATCCGCGACTGCGACGGCACCGACTTTCCGCAGGAGCTGAAGGATGCCGACGCAAAGATCTACTCCACCTATTACACCACCCGCAAGGACAACGCGTGGGCCAAGGCGAACCCGGACGAGGTGCAGCAGTGCTACATTATGACCGGCTTCTACACCGCCCCCGGTGACACCGTGACCATTCCGCTGATGAAGGGCATCAGCCCGGAGCTGATGCAGGTGAACACCAACGACGATATCACCCGCTGGTGGGAGGTCATGGACCGCACCACAGGCCAGCCGGTGCCCCCGGAGCTGTGGAGCTACGCCGACGGCAGCGTGACGGTGCAGGCCGTGCCGTTCCATGAATATACGGTCAGTTTTCTGGCTTACCTGATCTGGGACCCGGTGCACATGTACAACGCCACCACCAACGGCTGGACCAACTTCGAGCATCAGATCACCTTTGATGTCCGCCAGCCCAAGACCCACAAATACTCGATGGAGCGCCTGCGGAAGTTCATTGCAGACCACCCCTATGTGAATGTCATCCGTTACACCACCTTCTTCCACCAGTTTACCCTGATCTTCGACGAGCTGAAGCGGGAGAAGTTCGTGGACTGGTACGGCTATTCCGCCTCGGTCAGCCCCTATATCCTGGAGCAGTTCGAGCGGGAGGTGGGCTACAAGTTCCGCCCGGAGTATATCATCGATCAGGGCTACTACAACAACCAGTACCGGGTGCCCAGCAAGGAATTCCGGGATTTCCAGGCCTTCCAGCGCCGGGAGGTGGCAAAGCTGGCCAAAGAGATGGTGGACATCACCCACGAGTGTGGGTGTGAGGCCATGATGTTCCTGGGGGACCACTGGATCGGCACCGAGCCCTTTATGCCGGAGTTCAAGACCATCGGCCTGGATGCCGTGGTGGGCAGCGTGGGCAACGGTTCCACCCTGCGCCTGATTTCGGACATCGAGGGCGTAAAGTACACCGAGGGGCGCTTTTTGCCCTACTTCTTCCCGGACACCTTCCACGAGGGCGGCGACCCGGTGCGGGAGGCCAAGGAAAACTGGGTCACGGCCCGCCGCGCCATCCTGCGCAAGCCCATTGACCGCATCGGCTACGGCGGCTACCTGAAGCTGGCGCTGCAGTTCCCGGACTTCGTGGACTATGTGGAGAGTGTCTGCAGCGAGTTCCGTGAGCTGTATGAGAACATCAAGGGCACCACGCCCTACTGCGTCAAGCGGGTGGCCGTGCTGAACTGCTGGGGCAAGATGCGGGCCTGGGGCTGCCACATGGTGCACCACGCCCTCTACTACAAGCAGAATTACAGCTACTCCGGTGTCATCGAAATGCTGTCCGGCGCGCCCTTTGACGTGAAGTTCATCAGCTTTGAGGACATCAAGAAGGACCCCGCCCTGCTGGATGAGCTGGATGTCATCATCAATGTGGGCGATGCCGACACCGCCCACACCGGCGGCATCTGGTGGGAGGACCCGGAGATCTCCTCCGCGATCCGGAAGTTCGTCTGGAACGGCGGCGGCCTCATCGGCGTGGGTGAGCCCTCCGGTCATGCCTATCAGGGCCACATCCTCCAGCTTGCCAGTGTGCTGGGCGTGGAGGAAGAAAACGGCTTCACCCTCAACTACGACAAGTACAATTGGGACGAGCACCCGGACCACTTCATTCTGCAGGATGCCGACCAGCCCATCGACTTTGGCGAGGGCAAGAAGAACATCTACGCCCTCGAGGGTACCGAGGTGCTGGTGCAGCGGAACCGGGAAGTGCAGATGGCGGCCCACGACTTTGGTAAGGGCCGCGCCGTGTACATCAGCGGTGTGCCTTACAGCTTTGCCAACAGCCGCACCCTGTACCGTGCCATCCTGTGGAGCGCCCACAGCGAGGAGGAGCTGCACACCTGGTTCAGCTCCAACTACAATGTGGAAGTGCACGCCTACGTAAAAAATGGCAAGTACTGCGTGGTGAACAACACCTACGAGCCGCAGGACACCACGGTCTACACCACCGATGGAAACCATTTCGACCTGCATCTGGAAGCCAACGAGATCAAGTGGTATGAGATCTGAGTTCTCCGTTTCATAAGCAAACACCCCTCTGCATTCCGAAAGGAGCGCAGAGGGGTGTTTGTGTATCCAGGCGGCTCAGCGGGGAGAGCCCAGACGGTATTTGAAATCGTGGTAGCCGAAGCGGGCCAGCGGCTGGGTGGTGCCGTTTTCATGCAGCACCCAGATATCCGGCAGGGGCATCCCGTTGAAGGTGTTGTTCTTGCAGGTGGAATAGATGGCCATGTCGCCGAAAATGAGCCGGTCACCCTCGGTGAGGGGGGCGGCAAAGCTGTAATCGCCCACCACGTCCCCGGCAAGGCAGGTGGGGCCGCCCAGCCGGAAGGTGCAGGGCTTTTCCCCCGGCTCGCCCGCGTCCAGCAGGGGCGGGCGGTAGGGCATCTCGATGACATCCGGCGTGTGGCAGGCTGCGGACATATCCAGAATGGCAAGATGTGTCTGACCATTCTGCAGGGTGTCCAGCACCGTGGTGACAAGGTAGCCCGCGTTCAGCGCCCAGGCCTCGCCCGGTTCCAGATACACCTGCACGCCGTACTTTTCCTGCGTCCCGGTGATGCACTTTTCCAGCGTGGCAAGGTCGTAATCCGGGCGGGTGATATGGTGCCCGCCGCCAAAGTTGAGCCACTTCATCCGGGGCAGCAGGTCACCGAATTTCGCTTCCAGCGCGGGCAGGGTGGCCGCCAGCGCGTCGGAATCCTGCTCGCACAGGGTGTGGAAGTGCAGGCCGTCCAGCAGGTCGGGCAGGTCAGGATGCTGCGCCACAGCGGCATCCCACTGGGCACGGGTGGTGCCCAGACGGCTGCCCGGGGCGCAGGGGTCATAGATCTCGTGCCCCTCCTGGGTGGAGTACTCGGGGTTCACCCGCAGGCCCACGCTCTTGCCCGCCGCCTTTGCGGCCGGGCCGAACTTTGCCAGCTGGTGGGGCGAGTTGAACACGATGTGGTCAGCGTATTGCAGCAGCTCCTCGAACTGGTCGGCCCGGTAGGCGGCGCAGAACACATGGTTCTCCTTCTCCGGCAGCTCCTCCCTGCCCAGGCGGCTCTCGTACAGGCCGCTGGCCTCGGTGCCCGCCAGATAGGGGGCCAGCACCGGGTAGAGGTCGTAGTTGGAAAAGGCCTTCTGGGCCAGCAGGATCTTGCAGCCTGTCCGCTGCTGCACGCCCAGCAGGATCTCGCCGTTGCGGCGCAGCCGGGCTTCATCCAGCAGGTAGCAGGGGGTGGGCAGTGCAGCCAGTGCAGCCTCAGAGAGGTTCGCCAGCCCCGCAAAGGGCGGGCGGGTGTCGGCCAGCCGCATCAGTCCACCAGAGCCGGGGCGTGGCTCTCGGAGCGGGGCAGGCCGTACTTGTCCAGAGCATCCAGATACGGGTCCGGATCAAACTCTTCCACAGTGTGCACGCCCTTGGTGGTCCACTTGCCGGTCAACAGCATCAGCGCGCCGCACATGGCAGGCACACCGGTGGTATAGCTGATGGCCTGAGAGCCGACCTCCTTGTAGCACTCCTGATGGTCGCAGACGTTGTAGATGTAGTAGGTCTTTTCCTTGCCGTCCTTCTTGCCGGTGAAGATGCAGCCGATGTTGGTCTTGCCCTTGGTGCGGGGGCCGAGGCTGGCAGGGTCGGGCAGGAGGGCCTTGAGGAACTGGATGGGCACGATCTCCTGACCGTTGAACTGGATGGGCGTGGTGGAGAGCATCCCCACGTCCTCGAGGCAGCGCATATGGTCGAGATAGCTCTGGCCGAAGGTCATGAAGAAGCGGATGCGCTTTGCCTCCGGGATGTTCTTGGCGAGGGACTCGATCTCCTCGTGGTGGAGCAGGTACATATCCTTCTGGCCCACCTGATCAAAGTTGTACTCCCGCTTGATGCTCATGGCCGGAATCTCCACCCAGTGGCCGTTCTCCCAGTAGCTGCCGGGGGCGGAGACCTCGCGCAGGTTGATCTCCGGGTTGAAGTTGGTGGCAAAGGCATAGCCGTGGTCGCCACCGTTGCAGTCCAGAATGTCGATGGTGTCGATGGTGTCGAACTCGTGCTTCTTGGCGTAAGCGCAGTAAGCCTGGGTCACGCCCGGGTCAAAGCCGCTGCCCAGCAGGGCAGTCAGGCCGGCCTCCTCAAACTTCTTGGCGTAGGCCCACTGCCAGCTGTAATCGAAGTAGGCGGAGAAACCGGCCTCCTTGCAGCGCTTCTCGTAGACGGCGCGCCATGCCGGGTCGTCGGTGTTCTCCGGCTCGTAGTTGGCGGTGTCCATGTAGTTGACGCCGCAGGCGAGGCAGGCGTCCATGATGGTCAGGTCCTGATAGGGCAGGGCGATGTTCATCACGAGGTCGGGCTGGTAGCTCTTGATGAGGGCGATGACCTCGTCCACATGGTCGGCGTCCACCTGCGCGGTGGTGATGAGGGTCGTGGTCTTGGGGGCAAGCTCGGCGGCCAGCTTGTCGCACTTGGACTTGGTGCGGCTGGCGATGCAGATGTCGGTGAACACCTCGGGCACCTGGCAGCATTTGTGGATGGCGACGGAGGCCACGCCGCCGCAGCCGATGATCAGAACTTTGCTCATGTCGGTTACTCCTTTATCTGTAAAGTTGTCTTTTTACGGTCTGTCCTTATACCTGAAAGCCCGGCCAGCCCTTGTCCAGCGCGATCAGCAGCTCCCGCAGGACCTTGCAGGCTGTGGCCGTGGAAACGCCGGTGGTGTCCAGCGTGGGGGCCAGCTCGTTGAGGTCCGCACCCACGATGTTGGCCTTGGTCACGGTGCGGATGGCCTCCAGCAGCTGCAAAAAGCTCACGCCGCCGGCCTCCGGGGTGCCGGTGCCGGGGAAGCAGGAGGGGTCCAGGCAGTCGAGGTCGATGGTCAGGTAAACGGGCACCTTGCTGGCACAGAGCTGCTCAGTGAGCTGGGCAAGGCCCGTAAAATCGAACTTGTGCATCTCGGTGTGGGCAGCTGCGAACTCAAACTCGGTGCGGTCGCCGCTGCGGATGCAGAACTGGTGGATGCGTCCGTCGCCGATGAGGTCATGGCAGCGGCGCAGGACACAGGCGTGGCTGAGCTTTGCGCCCAGATAGTCGTCCCGCAGGTCGGCATGGGCATCAAAGTGGACGATGTGGAGGTCGGGGTACTTTTCCACCATGGCCCGCACGGCACCCAGCGTGACCAGATGCTCGCCGCCCAGCAGGAGCGGGAACTTGCCGTCGTGCAGGATCTCTGCCGCGCGGCTCTGGATGTCGGCCAGTGCGCTCTCGCTGGAGCCGAAGCAGAGCTCCAGATCGCCGCTGTCGAAGATGTCAAAATCGGTCAGGTCGGCGTTCTGGTAGGGGCTGTAAGTCTCCAGGCCGTAGCTCTCGTGCCGGATGGCAGCCGGGCCGAACCGGGCCCCCGGGCGGTAGCTGGTGGTGGAATCGTAGGGGGCACCGTACAGCACGATGCTGGCGGCACGGTAGCTGCTGTCGCAGCCGATAAAGGTTTCAACGTTGGGGTAAAGCATCAGTGTTCCTCCACTTCCCGCAGCATCTCCTCCAGAAAAGCCGGCAGATAGAATGCTCCGATATGCAGTTTGGTGGTGTAGTACCGGGTGCGCATGTTCAGGGCCTTCCAGGCGGTTGCATCCAGATCATCGATGGGGTGGTACTTCTTGCTGGCAAAGCCGAACAGCCAGTAGCCCGCTGCAAAAGTGGGGATGTGGGCCTGATACACCCGGCTGATGGGGAAGGTGGAAGCAATGCGTTTGTGGCTGCGCTGCATGGCGTTGGCATCCTCGGCGTAGAAGGGGCTGCCCTGCTGGTTGACCATGATGCCGTCCTCTTTCAGGGCGTTGAAGCAGCTGCCGTAGAACTCACGGGTGAACAGACCCTCGCTGGGGCCGAAGGGATCGGAGGAGTCCACGATGATGAGGTCGTACTCCTCTTCGCACTGGCGGATGAACTTGAGGGCGTTCTCAAAGTAGATGTGCACCCGGCGGTCATCCATCCGGCAGGCGTTGCCGGGCAGGTAGGCGCGGCAGGCCTCCACCACCTGGGGGTCCATCTCCACCAGGTCGATGCGCTCCACCCGGTCGTAGCGGGTCAGCTCCCGCACCACGCCGCCGTCGCCTGCGCCGATGACAAGGATATCCTTTGCCTCCCGGTGCACGGCCATGGGCACATGGACGATCATCTCGTCGTAGATGAACTCGTCCCGCTCGGTCAGCATCACATTGCCGTCCAGTGTGAGCACCCGGCCAAACTCGGGCGTTTCAAAAATATCAATGCGCTGATAATCGCTCTGCTTGGAGTAGAGCTGTTTGTTGACCCGGATGCTGTGCTTGACGTCCGGGGTGTGAAATTCCGAAAACCAAAACTCCATCTGCTTCTCCTTATGCCAGAACATTCAGGTGCAGGATGTCCGGGTCTTCCGGGCCGGTCATGCTGCAGCCTTTGGCCTTGGCGTACTCGATATAGTTCAGTATCTCCTTGGTGATGCGCTCGCCGGGGGCAAGGATGGGGATTCCCGGGGGGTAGCACATGACGAACTCGCTGCACACCATCCCCTCGGTCTCCCGGAGAGGCAGGCTCTTTTTGGGGGCGTAGAAGGCCTCCTGCGGGCTGGCGGCGACCACGGGGTCGATGTACTCCTGGCTCAGCAGGCCCGCGCCGTCAGTGTGGTAGCGGCGCTTGATCTCGGCCAGCGCACTCACCAGACGCTCGATCTCCTGCGGGCGGTCGCCGATGGAGAGGTAGGCCAGGATGTTGCCGATATCGCCGAACTCGATCTGGATGTCGTACTCGTCCCGCAGGATGTCGTAGACCTCGATGCCGGCAAGGCCGATGTCCAGCGTGTGGACGCTGAGCTTGGTGGTGTCAAAGTCAAAGACAGAGTTGCCGTTGCACAGCTCCTTGCCAAAGGCGTAGTAGCCGCCCACGGCGTTGATCTCTTCCCGGGCGTACTCGGCCATATCCGCTACCTGATGGAACACCTGCCGCCCCCGCAGGGCAAGGTTGCGGCGGGAGATGTCCAGACTGGACATGAGCAGGTAGCTGCCGGAGGTGGTCTGGGTCAGGTTGATGATCTGCCGCACATAGCCCTGATGCACATTGGGCCCGATGAGCAGCAGGCTGCTCTGGGTCAGGCTGCCGCCGCTCTTGTGCATGGAGACCGAGGCCATATCGGCCCCCGCAGCCATGGCGGAAACGGGCAGGCCGTTGCCAAAGTAGAAGTGGGTGCCGTGGGCCTCGTCGGCCAGGCAGAGCATCCCGGCCTCGTGGGCCATCTTCACGATGGCGCGCAGGTCGGAACAGATGCCGTAGTAGGTGGGGTTGTTCACCAGAACGGCCACGGCGTTGGGGTGCTCCTTGATGGCCTTGGCCACCTGCTCCCGCTTCATGCCCAGCGAGATGCCCAGCCGCTTGTCCACCTCGGGATTCACATAGACCGGGACCGCGCCGCAGAGCACCAGCGCGTTCAGCACACTGCGGTGCACGTTGCGGGGCAGGATGATCTCATCGCCCCGCTTGCAGGCTGTCAGCACCATGCTCTGCACAGAGCTGGTGGTGCCGCCCACCATTAAAAAGGCGTGGGCTGCGCCAAAGGCATCGGCGGCCAGCTCCTCGGCCTCCCGGATGACCGATACCGGGTGGCAGAGATTATCCAGCGGCTTCATGCTGTTCACGTCCACACCCACGCACTGCTGGCCCAGAAAGGCCGTCAGTTCCGGGTTGCCGCGGCCCCGCTTGTGGCCGGGCACATCAAAAGGTACCACACGCATCTGCCGGAACTGCTCCAGCGCCTCATAAATGGGCGCGCGGCGCTGATCCAGCCGGAACCGTGTACGGTTCTCACTCATCTTTTCTCCTCCGTCCCTGGTTCCGGCGCAGCAAAAAAGCGCAGGCCCACCACACTGGTGCAGACCTGCGCTTGAAAAAGCGTTCTGAACATGCAGACAAAGCCCCCGGAGACACTGGGGAAAACCTCCGCATGGTTCAAAAAGACGGGATGACGAGAGTCTATATAGCAATTACACTTTTACTACTCTTATTGACCGTTTCACAAGTCTGCGCACGTTCTGCGCAATTTCATGGCTGTAAAGGAACCAACTTATAAAATTTGAGCTTTCAACTCAATCAATAATGGCAGCTTGCGCCGCCGGTCGGCAGTGGACCCGGCTGTCCGTATGGCCTTAGGGCGCAGCGGAAAAGTCGGCTCTTCCGGTGCACCTAGCCCCCATGGGCGGTCCAAGGTAAATTGCTTTCAAAAGACTTCGACACGCTTCGTCTCTCAAAATCGTCTGTATTTTATCATGGAGAAAAAGATTTGTCAATGTTCTGGCAGGAAGAGCCGGGAAATATTTCGGATAAGTCATACTTATCACATCCCGGCAGGGAGTGCTGATGCAGCAAAAAAAACGGCCCTGATACGCTTTTGGGCGTACCAGAGCCGTTTTGCAGCCATCCTGCGCCGGGGCGTCAGCGCTTGATGTCGTAGTTCATGTTCATGAGGTTGCGGATGGTGCTGACATCGTCGGTGATGTTGGCATCGCCGTGGATGGTGTGCTTGATGGCGCTGCTGGCCACGGCAAAGTTGATCATGTCCATGGCGCGGTAGTCGTGGAGCATGGCGTAGATCAGGCCGCTGGCAAAGGCATCTCCGCCGCCCACGCGATCCAGAATATTAAAGGTGTAGAGCTTGCTCTCAAAGGTGTGGCCGTCGTACCACATAAAGGCCTTGAGGCTATTCTCGCTGCCGCTGTGGGCATAGCGCACATGGCGGGCAATGCACTTGAGGTTGGGATAGCGGGCAATGAAATGCTGGAAGATCTCGTCCTGCTGCTCATAGCTGGGCTGCAGGGGCACGCCGTCCTTCCAGTCGCCCTTGCTGTGATCGTTGTCGTCCTTCCACAGGTGGTAGGGCTCAATGCCCAGCAGAACGTCAACGTAAGGCAGGCACTCGGTGCAGAAATCGCGGGCTTCCTCCCAGCTCCACAGGGTAGAGCGGAAGTTGCCGTCAAAGCTGACAGTCAGGCCCTTCTTTTTGGCCACTTTGAGCATATCGATGATGAGGCCGCGGCAGTTGGGGCCCAGTGCCGGGGTAATGCCGCTCAGGTGCAGCCAGTCGTAGCCGTCCAGCAGAGCATCCAGATCGACCTGAGAGAAGTCATACTCGGTAATGGCACTGTGCTTGCGGTCATAAATGACCTTGGAAGCGCGGATGCCGTAGCCAGTCTCCAGATAATAAGTACCCAGCCGGTTGGAGGGGGTCTCGTTGGGCTCGGTCAGGATCATGGGGGTGCAATGCACATCGTTGGAGCGCAGCCAGCGCACCGCGCTCTTGCCCAGGCTGTTGTTGGGCACTACACTGAAGAAGGTGCTGTCCACACCCAGGTTGGCCAGGGCCAGTGCAATGTTGGCCTCGCTGCCGCCGTAGCTGGCTTCAAAGCTGGATGCCATGCGGATCTTTTCGTAGTTCGGCGGGGTCAGACGGAGCATGATCTCGCCGCAGGTGATAAATTTCTGGCCGTTGGGCTCGCTGCCGAGGATGGGATTGTAGTGTTCCATAACGCTCCTCCTAAAAAGTCGTTTCTGGGATCCATTTCATGTGAGAACACATTGTTGTATCCATTATACCGCACAGCGCACCGGATAGCAAGCAAATGCTGTTTCGGCCGAGAGAAAAAGAAAAAGAAATTTTGGTTGTTTTGACGAAAGAATCCCGCAGGGATGACGGTGGGGTTCACACCCCCGTCAGGTCAAAGCTGGGCGTATACTCTTCCTTTGCACTGCTCTTCTGCTGCATATAGCCAGAACTGAGGCCCAGATCCATAGCGTAGTTGACCACCCGGCGGTATTCGTAGGTGGTGATGCGCCGCCCGATGCCGTGGTCTGCCGCCTGATAGAAGGGGGTGTACTGGCTCATCACGCTGGGCAGGAAGCACCCGGGGTCGGCCTTGTTCCAAGCCGCCATCTGATCGAGCACGGCAAAGCTGTCGTCCACATGGCCAGGCAGGGCAAGGTGGCGCAGGATCACGCCCCGCTGCAGGATGCCCTCGCTGTCAAAAACAGGGTGCCCGGCCTGAGCCATCATGGCTTCAATGGCGGGCCTGGCCTGTGCAAAATAGTCCGGCGCGGCGGAAAGCTCTGCCGAAAGAGCAGGAG
>OIJX01000196.1_pt1 | contig 14994 bp, 9 predicted proteins | sample 1583661 | NCBI WGS metagenome assembly OIJX01 (sample SAMN02674605, study PRJEB24791) | human gut metagenome, SKBSTL067 | isolation source: stool | host: Homo sapiens | place: USA
CTTGCAGCATTTAGAGAGTTGATTTTAGATACTAATAGACAGAATTTCTTTATTAAGGTGAACGGTGGTAAAGAAATACACATGAGGGGTTATGCACCGACTTCTGCTTACAAAGCAGAATATGAAGCATTGGTTGCGGGTGACACTACACTGGATGCAAATGTTTATTATTCAAATACCAAAGGTTCCACTTGGGGAGTTAAACTTCCGGTTGGCACACGTCATGCTTATGAACGTGTACCATTTAGAGAAGCATATCCTGATTTTACTAAATGGGTAGATAGTAAGGGTGCTTCAAACCAGAAATGGTATGAGAACTTTGTTGATGAAAAAACTATAAGATATTGGTAATGCAAATTATCAGTCAATACGTTATTTGAGATATTTTGTACAATTTGAACCCCTCTTTTTTCGAAAAGAGGGGTTTCTTTGTATTCGGAAGAATAATCTTTAAACTAATACCGTAATGACGAAGCGATTTTTTATAGGCTACAGTTTGATTACTTTTTTTCTCTTAAATAGTGTGGTGCTTTTGGCACAACACAAAGCTTCCTTTGTGCAGCAATGGAAAATAGAAGATGCATCCCATGCTTTGCAGATAATAGAACGTGCAGATACATTAGAATTGATAGTTCCGGACGGACTGACTATGTGGTATCGGCAACGATTGACGGGCGATTATGAAATAAGTTATCGTATTTGTATGGTGATGCAAGGTGGAAAGTATGACCGCTTGAGTGATCTGAACTGCTTCTGGGCTGCCAATGATCCTAAATACCCTGATGATCTTTTTGCCCGTAGTCAGTGGCGTGACGGCATCTTTAAAAACTATAACACATTAAACCTTTTCTACGTTGGATACGGAGGAAATGATAACTCAACGACCCGTTTCCGTCGATACAAAGGAGAATATTATGGAGTGGCAGATGACAAGGTGAAACCTTTATTGAAAGAATATACCGATGCCTCTCATTTACTCGTCCCCAATCAGTGGTATGAGATTCGGATTCGAGTGGAAAAGGGAATCACAACTTATTCTGTGAATGATGAAGAGTTGTTCCGCTATACCCTTGCGGGTAGTGAAGGTGACGGACACTTCGGTTTACGTCTTTTGCAGAATCACGTACTCTTTACAGATTTTAAAGCGACTATACTTTGACTTATATACTGAAAACCTAATAAGACTATATTTCCATGATGAAACAACCTTTTACTAAATTTGGAGCGAGAACTCTGTTTTCTCTTTTGTGTTCAGCATTCCTTCATGCGCAAGTTGTAACAGATGAACGGATGTTTTCTTTTGAAGAACCGCAAATACCGGATTGTATCACCGCTACCCATTCCCGCCTGTCGGTATCTGATCTGCATTATAAAGATGGAAAACATTCGTTGGAATGGACATTTGAACCGGGTGGTATATTGGAACTCAAGAAAGACCTGAAGTTTGAGAAGAAAGATCCGACCGGCAAGGATTTATATCTTTCGGCTTTTATTGTGTGGGTTTATAATGAAGTTCCCCAAGATACGACCATTGAGTTTCAGTTTCTGAAAGACGGCAAACGATGTACATCTTTCCCTTTTGGTATTAATTTCAGTGGTTGGCGTGCCGCATGGGTTTGCTATGAACGTGATATGCAAGGCACACCGGAAGAAGGCATGAATGAACTCCGGATTATTGCTCCAAATTCAAAAGGAAGCCTTTTCATCGATCATTTGATTACGGCTACTAAGGTTGATGCACGTCAACAGACGGCCGATCTGCAAGTTCCTTTTGTCAATGCCGGGACCACCAACCATTGGCTGGTTGTCTATCAACACTCGCTTTTGAAACCGGATATTGAATTGACTCCTGTAGACGATAAGCAAAGAGCAGAAATGCAACTGTTGGAAAAGCGTTTTCGTGATATGATCTACACGAAAGGAAAAACGACTGATAAAGAAGTAGAAACCATCCGCAAGAAATATGATTTCTATCAGATAACTTACAAGAACGGCCAAGTATCGGGAGTACCTATTTACATGGTACGTGCTTCAGAAGCTTATGAACGGATTATACCAAACTGGGATAAAGATATGCTGACTAAAATGGGAGTGGAAATGCGTGCTTATTTCGACCTGATGAAAAGAATTGCCGTTGCATATAATAATGCGGCAAATCCGGTGATTCGGGAAGAAATGAAGAAGAAGTTCTTAGCAATGTACGATCATATAACCGATCAGGGAGTAGCTTATGGTAGTTGTTGGGGAAACATCCATCATTATGGCTATAGTGTTCGCGGTCTGTACCTGGCATATTTTCTGATGAAAGATGTGCTTAGGGAAACCGGGAAACTTCAGGAAGCCGAACGGACATTACGCTGGTATGCGATTACTAACGAAGTATACCCTAAACCGGAAGTCAATGGAATTGATATGGACTCTTTCAATACACAGACCACAGGACGCATTGCCAGCATTTTAATGATGGAAGATACACCGGAAAAACTACAATATCTCCGGTCTTTCTCCCGTTGGATTGATTTTGGTTGCCGTCCTGCATTGGGATTATCCGGTTCGTTTAAAGTAGACGGAGGTGCTTTCCATCATCGAAATAACTATCCGGCTTATGCTGTGGGCGGACTCGATGGAGCAACCAATATGATTTATCTTTTCAGCCGGACGGAATTTGCTGTTTCCGAGTTAGCTCATGAAACAGTGAAAAATGTACTGTTGACCATGCGTTTCTATTGCAATAAGCTGAACTTCCCTCTTTCCATGTCCGGTCGTCATCCAGATGGAAAAGGTAAACTGGTTCCTATGCATTTTGCTATGATGGCTTTAGCCGGTTCTCCCGATGGAAAGGAGGAATATGATAGTGAAATGGCTTCTTCTTACCTCCGTCTGATTTCAGACCCAAGTATTGAAAATGACTCTCCTGAATATATACCTAAGGTTTCAAATACTGAAGAACGTAAGGTGGCAAAACTTCTTATAGAGAAAGGTTTCCGTTCGGAGCCGGACCCGCAGGGAAATATAGCGATGGGATATGGTTGCGTCTCTGTTCAACGTCGTAGCAATTGGTCGGCTGTGGCACGTGGACATTCCCGTTATCTATGGGCGGCAGAACATTATCTGGGAGCAAATCTATACGGTCGCTACCTGGCACACGGCAGTTTGCAAATATTGACTGCTGCACCGGGACAGACAGTAACTCCCGCCACTAGCGGCTGGCAGCAGGAAGGTTTTGACTGGAACCGTATTCCGGGAGTGACATCTATTCATTTGCCATTGGAGCAATTGCAGGCTAAGGTGCTCAATGTGGATAGTTACTCTGGAATGGAAGAGATGCTTTACTCCGACGAGGCTTTTGCCGGTGGTTTGTCTCAACAGAAGATGAATGGTAATTTCGGAATGAAGTTACATGAGCATGATAAGTACAACGGATCACATCGGGCACGTAAATCTTACCATTTCATCGATGGAATGATTGTCTGTCTTGGTTCGGATATTGAAAATACAAATACGGAGTTCCCGACAGAAACGACTATCTTCCAATTGGCAGTTACTGATAAAGCAGGGCATGATTATTGGAAAAATTATCAAGGAGATAAGAAAGTATGGGTGGACCATTTGGGAACGGGTTATTATGTTCCAACTCCCATCCGGTTTGAGAAGAACTTTCCTCAATACTCGCGAATGCAAAATACAGGAAAGGAAACAAAGGGTGATTGGGTTTCTTTGGTTGTAGATCATGGAAAGGCACCGAAAAACGGAAGTTATGAATACGCTGTTCTGCCTCAGATGAATGAAACTCTGATGAAGAAATTTGCAAAGAAGCCCACTTATAAGGTATTACAGCAAGACCGGAATGCACATATTGTAGAGTCCGTTTCCGAACAGATCATTTCTTATGTGTTGTTTGAAACTCCTGAAACGACATTGCCGGGTGGTTTATTACAACGTGTGGATACTTCCTGTCTGGTTATGATTCATAAAGGATCTGCTGATAAGATTAAGTTGACGGTGGCACAACCGGATTTAGCTTTGTATCGCGGTCCAAGCGATGAAGCGTTTGATAAAGATGGGAAACGCATCGAACGTAGTATCTATTCACGACCATGGATTGAAAATGCCAGTAGTGAAATACCTGTGACTGTAACGATAAAAGGGCAATGGAATGTAGAAGAAACTCCGTTTTGCAAGGTGATTTCTTCTGATAAGAAGCAAACAGTTTTGCAGTTCAGTTGTAAAGATGGTGCTAGCTTTGAAGTGGAGTTAAGGAGATAAAAGTCAGACAATAGGAGATCATTTGCTTTTCCTGATAGGGGAACACTAGTTTCTCTTGGAGAAACCATAGTTTCCATGCCGTTGAAACTATTGTTTCTCGGTGCTGAAACTACAGTTTCCCAATGCTGAAAACTTTAGTTTCCCGGTACGAAACCTTTGGTTTCAAGCCTTGAAACTAAAAGTTTCCCCACGAGAAACAAAGGTAATGCATTCATGAAATAAATAGGATTGCCTGGAGCTTCCAGAGTGAATACCTCCGCGTTGTGAAATGTAGTTTATCTGTTTCTGGTGACAGCATTATTGTTGTCACACTGCTGTCACCTATTGCTGTCACGGTGTTAATTGTTAATAATCAAACCGTTAAGCAGCAATCGGTGACAGGTGACAGATATATAATTAAAATAATTGTATAGAGAGGTTAGAACATAAACATGGCAACGGCAACAATACGGTTGTTACATACGGCATGGGTATCTTGAATTTTCCCATTGGACGTATTGAGCGAACCATACCATGCAGAGCTTAATGTATATTCCAACCCGAATTTCCAGTGGGGGACATTGTAGGTCAGTTCTGCTCCTGCCGTAACTAATTGGTTAAGGTCTGTTCCTGTTCCATAAAGTTTTGCATCATTTCCTTTGGGAGCATATAGTGCATCACTTGTTCCCAGATTCTTGGCATAGCCTACGAAGATTCCCGGCTTCCATTTCTGTCCGTAGACAACGTTGAACCAAGAGCTGGAGAAACGTATCGGAGTATATTCTTGTTCTCCCGTTTGTTCGTTGACAGACTTGATCCCGAATCCACCCAAACCGGAAGCTTGTGTCAGATTGGATCCTAATACGCTCTTCGCAGCGATGAACCAGTCTTTGTTGGTGTATTTTACATGAGCTTCGTATGAAAGAGTTGTGATGCGTTCGTCTACCTTGTATTTATCTGTATTTACTATAGACTCCGTACGTGGTTTCAATGATAACAACTCAATGCCTACGCCGGCCAGCAAACCGCCATTCTTATAATCAGCTCCGACATAAAATTCGGGAATACAGCTTTGCTTCAGATACTTATGTGTTTTCCCTTCCGGTCCTTGTGAAGTATATTGTGATTGCCACACTGCGGCTCCGGTAAGTTGGAAATTCTTGTTTGTATAGCGATAACGAATTTGTGGCGCACGGCTGAAGGGCTGAAACGGTGCTCCTACGGAGAGATTAAGAATCTGCGGAGACACATCTCCGAATAAGGGATGCCAGTTCTGTCCGAGTAATAAAGCTGATTTTCCCCAATCCAGATTCAAATAAGCATGACGAAGGCGAATGACCGAATAAGAAGTGCCTGTGCCGCGGAAGTCGACTTCTACTTTGGCAGATGTCTTGGCTGTTCCCAGTTTTGGACCGGCAACGTCTACTCCAAGGCGCGAATATAAAGTATAGAAGTTACTGTTGGGTGTTGAGTTCAAATCGTTCCCCTCCGGATCACGCACTTTGTCTTTTGGATACATATAAAACAATCCGTCTACGGTTTCTTCGTTAGCACGACTATTATAATAGAAGTCAGTACGAATCTGTCCATAGAATTTGAACTTGAAATCCTGCATTTGTGCGAAACTGCCTGATACGGTTATCAGACAAAGAAAGATTAGAATGTATTTTTTCATAATGTGCATGTTTGTAAACGGGCGCAAAATTACGTAAAATTACTGGTTATCAGTTCATCGTTGATTAAAAAAGGCAAGGATTGCCTGATTATATTTGTTGAGACTTGTGCTTTTATGAATTGCTTTCAGTAATTTTCTGTCTGCTTGCGGCATTAAATATTCCCAGAAAGTTTTCATTTTGTTCAGAAGTTGTTCGTCTCCTCCTTCCAACTGTTCTGCATATTGATTGTATACGCATTTGTGCATAGATTGCAATTTTTCTCTCATTTCATCGAACTCGAGTGCACGGTTTTGTCTATACTCCAAAGCTAATGCCGGGTTGGCAAGTAATCCCCGTCCTATCATAATTCCGGCTAGTCCGGGAAACTGTTTCTGAATGCGGTGAATATCTTCTACACTATTGATATCTCCATTATAGATGAGCGGATGCTTGCAGGCATTCTGAAAAGCCTCAAACGCTTTAAGGTCAACTTCTCCTTTGTATTGCTGTTTTCCCAAGCGGGGGTGCATAACCACTTGTCGCAAGGGTAGCTCATTGATAATCGGAGCCAGTTTCAGACATTCTTCCGGATCTTCCCAGCCCAACCTCATTTTGATGGAGAAACTTATTTGCGGATATTCTGTAATCAGGCTAAGTAACGCCTGAACTTCTTCGGGGTAAGGAAGAATGCCGGAACCATTGTGGCGTTTAGCCAGCATGGGAAAAGGACATCCCATATTGATGTCGACTTCCTTATATCCCTTTTCAATGAATAGGGATAAGATTTTTTCTGCTTTTTCAAAAGAAGGGGCTATCAGTTGGGGAATCAGATGGGCTACCTGATTATTCCCGGGGTCGATTCCGCGGACATCTCTATGGCGGAATCCGCCTTTTTCGAGTCGTACAAATGGGGTATAATAAGTATCTATACCTCCGAAGCAGGCAGCATGAGCATTACGGTAAAACACTTCGGTGTAACCTTGTAATGGGGCAAAATGAATAGGAAGAGTCTTTGGCATTATTTTTATTTTTGTGCAAAGATACAGAAAAAGTAAAAGAGAGGAACCTCGCGGTCCCTCTCTTTCTGATGTTAAATTGATTAAAGTCTGATTTTTATAAACGTTTTCTATGATTGAAGGTTAGAAAAATTGGGGGATATATTTTTATTCTACAACGTTTATAGTCAGTTCACGTACTACTTGACCACCTTGATGGACGTAGTTTGCATTGTTGGCTACGAAAGTAGCGGTATATGTACCGGCCTCTTCATAGGTATGTGAGTATATCTCCAACGACTGCGAGATATTCTTAATCGCTACACCAGCGTCAGGATTGCAGGAACCATTGAGTAAGAGCGGTTCAGAGATTAGCCAACTATTTTTTAGTGTAGCTCCGGCAGCAGAGCTGGATACTATTATTTCCGTCGGTAAATTTGTTTTCCAGAATCCGGGGACACCGCCATCAACTGCTCCATACTCTCTGTCTTTAACTTTGTCCGATTGCTGGTCACTTTCATTATTTACAATGTTTAGTGGTGTGAAACCTAGATTTTTTGCATAGACAGTTTCTGATTTATTATTATTAAAAGCCAGTTCTATGCGTATATTGTTAAAGGAAAATTTAGGTTGTCTAACAGCACCATCCTGACCGCCTTTGTAATGGAAAGCAATGGTGATTTGCTTTCCAAGATAAGAAGCTAAGTCTTTAGTGTATGAATAGGATTTAGTATTGCTTTCTACTTTCACCGGCAATTCTTCTGTTGGTATTAAATATGTCCAGTCAAACCCTTCTACAAGTAGCTTATCTGCTTCGAAATTATTCTTGGCCATTCCCGGGAAATTGTCGGAAATGAAAATATCTAATGCAGTCTGTGGTGTATTTTTAGGCGGTGCATCATATTGGGCAACCATATCGAAATTAATTTCACATTTTTCGATATCCTCTATTTTCATCTCTGTCCGATTGCGGAATTTATATTCATGGTCAATTTCTCCACTGAAGAATGTTATAAAATCAGGGTCACCATCGAAGCTGAACGTTACCGGACTTCCTTTCTTTACAGTAACAGTTTTGCCATCGAAGCTGACATTGCTGTCTGTCACCACACCAACTTCCATTGCTGTGTCTTCTTTTAATTCCTTGTCGCATGAAGCGAGACATAGTCCGGCAAAAGCGATAGTCATCAAACTTTTATATATTGTCTTCATATCCTTTTCTTTTTAAAGTTAATAAGGGATTTACCAACCCGGATTATTCGTTTTGATAGCACTGTTCGATCCTATCTCATTGGCAGGAATCGGGAAATAGTTGTAAGACTTCGGAATATTGAAGTAAGTATATACATTGGTTCCGAATTTCCAGGATTCGTCAGCCTGCGCCTTGTCCACTTGTTCCTGCATCAGTTTGTGATAGTCTCCCCAGCGGATCAGGTCGAAACGGCGTGTATATTCGAAGCAGAGTTCCATAGCACGTTCGTCTTTGATAGCCTTACGGAAGCCGGTTTCATCCAGATTTGCTGCAAGCTTGTTGATTCCTGCACGTTCTCTTACCGCATTGATACATTCATAAGCCAGATCATTAGGACCATGGTTGACTTCATTTTCAGCTTCTGCAATCATCAGCAGAATGTCAGAGTAGCGGAGAAGAGGGAAGTTGATGGAAGTATCGTTCTTGCTCTTCTTGTCTGCCTCATATTCTCTACGATATTTGGCAGCAGCTCTATTGCGGTTCTTATTGGCATCATTCTTCGATTCGCGATCACCGTAAGTAGAACCGGGCTCTGTTTTGCCATAGCTGAAGGATTGATTCCAATATTGTTGTTCCACTTCATCTCTTTTTCCTTTCACAAATTCACGACCGTCTACCGGAGTGCCTTCTCCTGCTGACTGGGTGTAAGTGAATGGAGCGATATTCCAGTTGCAACGGTCAATATCACCGTTTGCTTCATACAATTCCAGCAGTTTAGGAGTATTCCAGATAAAAGCGTATGCATAACCCGGGTCACCTTTACCGGTGATGGATGCTTTGGAAGAAAGGTCCTTACCCTGAATACCGATAATATTACCAATTCTACCTTCTGCACGTACATCCGTTGAACGGTTACCTGCAAATTCTACCTCCCAGATACTTTCATTAGCCTTGGCACCATCCTTATTGAGAGCAGTGTTATACTTATCAGAACAAATGTCGATAAAGAAATCCCAATATTTAGCAGTCAGTGAATGACCTTCATTCTTAACTAGCTGTGCATAGTAACTCGCTTTTTTGAAATATTCTGTAATCTCGGCACTAGTCGTACTGTTGGCTAAACCCACTTCCTTGTCACGTTTAGGTTCACCAGCTCTGAACATATATGCACGTGCCAACATTCCCCAAGCTGCCGATTTGGAAATACGTCCCGGCAAATAGTTCAAATCTTGAGCAGATTTGAGATCTTCGGCAGAACCATACATTTCTTTGATGATAAAATCATAAATCGTCTGTTTGTCCGTACGAGGAATAGAGTGGTTATAAACATCTTCTGTAGAAGTAGTCTTGAAAGGTACATCTCCCCAACATTCTACCAAAGTGAAATAATAGAATGCGCGCAAGAAGCGAGCTTCCGCTTTGTATTGTTTGCGGGTATCATCGTTCATATCGGGCACTGCATCAATATTCTCCAGGAAAATATTGGCTCTGTTGACGCCAGCGTATAATGTAGACCATAGTGCCGCTACAGTAGGATCACTTGTGTTGGCATTGTTACAGATTAAACCGCTCTTATTAGGTCCGCGGTTGGCACCACCATAGTGTCCCAGGTCGTCACCTCCTACAAGGTATAAGAATTCATTTCCGTAAAATGAACTTTGTCCCAGAATAGCATAGGTTCCTGTCAGCCATGAAGTAGCTTCTGCTTCATTTTTGAAGAAGTTCTCGGGAGTAGTATATGTCGGGTCTTTTTCCAGGAAATCGCAGGAAGTCAGGTTTAGTCCGACAAGAAGTGATATGATAATTATTCTTATTGTTTTCATATACGTAATTGTTTGAAGGATGATTGATTAGAAACCTAGGTTTACACCAAAACTAATAGAGTAGGCTCTCGGATAAGCGGAGAAGTCCAGCCCCGGAGTCAGTGCGCCTTCACGGATAGATACTTCCGGGTCGTAACCAGAATATCCTGTACATGTCCATAGATTCTGACCGGCAACGAATACACGTGCATTGTCTATCTTCCATTTCTTGGTCAGTTGCTTCGGCAGTGTATAGCCTAAAGATACTGTTTTCAGACGAAGGAAAGAACCATCCTCAATAATACGTGTAGAGAATACTTTGTTAGAACCGGAGTCGGTAGCTCTCGGAATATTACTTTCCGGGTTTTCTGTTGTCCAACGGTCTGCGTAACTTGCATATTGGTTCAAGTCGCGTGTCTTATTACTGTTCTCGAAGAACAGGCGGTTGGCATTCAATACATCGTTTCCATACGACCATTGGAAGAAGATGCTCAAGTCAAATCCTTTGTATTCGAAATTATTGGTAAATCCACCTGTATGTTTCGGCATACCGTTACCGATCATAGTACGGTCGTTATCGTCGATAATACCGTCACCATTCAAGTCTGCGTATTTGGGCATACCCGGCTGCGTATTACTCTCGGAAGAGAAATATGGAACATTACGTTTCAATGTATAGGTGTCACCCACCTTGTCGAAGTCTTCGTACTTGTATGTACCTTCATAGATGAATCCATACATCATCCCCATCGGATAACCCACTTTGGCGATGTAGCTGTATTGTGAGTTATAGTTTTGGTCAAATTTCGCAGCAGTTGGCATGGATACTTGGTTTTCTGCCAATGCCAATACTTTATTCTTGTTAAAGGCTATATTGAAGTTACTGGTCCACGAGAAATTACGGTTTTTAATGTTGGTAGTATTCAAGGTGAACTCAATACCTTGGTTGCGTACCTTACCTATATTCTTCATCGCACTGGTAAAACCGGAAGAAGGAGCTGTTGATGCATTCAGCAGCAGGTCGCGAGTCGTTTTACGATACCAGTCTATGGTCAATCCGATACGTTCGTCAAGGAAGCCCAAGTCCAGACCCAGATTCCACTGTTCGGTAGTTTCCCATTTCAACTTTCTATTTCTCAAGGAAGTAGGTACCATACCTACGCTTGTCAGACTGTTCTCAAACGGATATACACCACTTGGAGTACTACCGACTGAAATAAAGTCTCCGACTTTATCTTTCAACATTTGATATAGAGCGTATGTATCATACTCGCCTACACGGTTGTTACCGGTCAATCCCCAGCTTGCTCTTAATTTACCTGAAGAAACAACTGGTTTCAATGGTTTCATAAAATCTTCTTCCATGAATCCCCAAGCCAATGAGCTGGAAGGGAAATAACCGAAACGGTTATCGCCACGGAACTTGGAAGAACCGTCGGAACGGAAAGAAACCGTTGCATAATACAATGATTTATAGTTGTAGTTCAAACGTCCCAGGAAGGAAAGCATAGACCAGGAACTCTTTAATGATTTGGTCGTACTCGGAGTTCCTTCACTCATTCCTGCCATTCCGAGTGCTTCGTTTGGAATTTGCACTGTTTTGTATGAATAGTATTCATAGTCGGAATTTTGCAGGGTTACACCTGCCATACTATTAAAGAAATGCTTCCGTTTGATATTGGTCTGATAGGTCAGAATGTTTTCGTTCAACCATGTTGCACGTTGAGAATGGTAGATTTCTGCATTTACCTTATCGGATGATTTCGGATTACCATAGCGGGTCTTCGAGTTGTTGAATGTTTCCCCTTTGCGGGTATCGAACGTGTAACCGCCGGAAACTTTCAACTTCAATCCTTTGATAAATTCATATTCTGCAAATCCGTTGAACTGGATATAGTTCGCGTACGTCTTACGATATTCGTTTTTCAAAGACATGATAGGGTTGAAACGATAGTCGTTGGTATTGTTTATCGCATCGTCCATAATATTGTCCATCAACGAGTTTAATGGTCTGTCCGGTTCTGTCACAGGGCGATATCCCCATACGCTATAGAACAGGTTATTCATACCACTGTATGAGTTCTGAGAAGGAGAACCACCGGTAGTTGTAGTGCTTGAATAGTTGGTTGTCAGATAGATTTTCAGTTTCTTCTTTTGAATGGTAGTACCCATACGGCCTTGTATACGCTTGTAGTTTGATTCCAACAAGATACCGTCCTGGTCATAATAAGATAAAGAAGCGTTGTAACGAACTCCTTCCGAACCACCGGTCAGGCTGACATTGTGGCTTTGCATCCATGCGCTGCGGAAGATTTCATCCTGCCAGTTATATTGCGGGATATTTCTATAATCTTCCAGTCCCCATTTCTTGCCGTCATAATTCATGAAGTAAGTAGTTTCCATATCTTTGGGACTACGTTCTGCCTGTAGTTTGACGAATTCATAGGCATCCATCATCGGAATTGTTTTGGTGATATGCTGAATACCGAAACTTCCGTCATATTTAATTTTAGGTTGGCCGATTGTTCCTTTCTTGGTTGTAATCATCACGACACCGTTGGCACCACGGGCACCGTAGATAGCAGTAGCAGAGGCATCCTTCAGGAAGTCGAGTGACTCGATATCATTCTGATTGATGGCTGCGGCTATGGAGGGGTCTTCCACCGGGAAACCGTCAATGACATAAAGAGGAGAGTTGTCCTGTGTCAAAGAGTTGTTACCACGGATGACGATGTTCATCTGTCCGCCCGGCATACCTTCGCCCGAACTTACGTTGACACCGGCAATACGTCCGCCTAATGTCTCGCCGAAAGAAGCAGTCGGAGTGCTAAGCAGTTCTGCCATGCTGGCTTTGGCAACAGAACCCGTCAGGTCTCTCTTGCGTATTTCCTGATAACCCACTACCACGACTTCGTCCAGTGTCTTTGTATCTTCCTTCAATGTGATAACCATTGGCTTTTGAGTGTCTGCCTTTATTTCTACAGTGACATAACCAATGAAAGAAATAACCAATATTGAATTCTTATTGGGTACGTTAAAAGCAAATTTACCATCAAGGTCAGTGATTGTTCCTTGTGAAGTACCTTGTACCTGAACACTGGCTCCCGGCACTCCTTCTCCTAAGTTGTCCTTCACTGTACCTTTAACAAGTACCTGTGCAAGTACAAAAGAAACAGAAAACAGGATCAGTCCGATGGAGGAGAGCATCCTTTTTCTAGTTTGAGTGGATAAATGTTTTTTCATATATTAAAAATTAAGTGATTTTATTGAATCTACGCTTGCAAAGATAGACGGATTGAATATTCTAATATGGATAGAATTATTCAAGATTGGTGCAAAATCATACAATTTTTCTGTTCTCATAAACTATTTCTCTTTTATGGATTCTAGTAATTCGGATAACTCTTTCACGATGTCGGGATGTTGTTTTGATACATTCGTTTTCTCCGATGGATCGGAGGATAAATCGTAAAGTTGAGGCTGTTTGTCGTTGCCTAACTCCATTTTCGTCCAATGTTCGATGGCGGGGCCGTCGCTCGGTTCGATGTATTTCCATTGACCTTTTATGATGGCAAGTGTGTTATTGAGATTCTGTTGAACGACATACTCACGGTTTGTATTATTTTTGCCGAGGAGTACGTTCAGATGTTCTTGACTATCGGGAGCAGCTCCTTTACGTAAAGGTTGGTCCAAAAGGGAGGCGAGCGATGCATACACATCTATTTGAGAGAAAAGAGCTTGTTGCTTGTTTGGCTTTACTCGGGCAGGCCAGCGGACGATAAATGGAACGCGTGTCCCCGCTTCGTAAGCACTGTATTTCCCACCACGGTAGATCCCCATCGGAGTATGCCCGTTGAGAAGTTCGTAAGCTTGGTCTTGATAGCCGTCGTCGATAACAGGACCGTTATCGCTGGTAAAGATCAGGATGGTGTTGTCTGCGATGTGGAGGCTGTCCAGTGTGTGCATGATTTCACCGATGGTCCAGTCCAGTTGCAGGATGACGTCGCCACGAGTGCCGAGTCCGCTTTTGCCTGCGAAACGTGGGTGAGGGATGCGCGGTACATGTACGTCTTGCGTACCCATATATAAAAAGAAGGGTTCTTCCTGATGGGATGCAATGAAATTCTTAGCCTTATGAGTGATGATATCGGCTATGTCTTCATCTTTCCAAAGGGCGGATTTTCCTCCGGTCATCCAGCCGATACGGGGAATGCCGTTGATAATTGTATTGTTGTGTCCCTGACTGGGCTTTAAAGTGACGAGCTCCGGATTCTCTTCTCCCGTAGGCCAGTCGCCTACTTTGTGGTCGTAGCTTACGGTGATAGGATCATTGGGGTCAAGTCCTACAACATGTCCGTTTTCTACAAATACACAAGGTACACGGTCTACGGTAGCCGGAATAATAAATTCGTAGTCAAAACCGATGCTTTGTGCGTTAGGGGTAATCCGGTTGTTAAAGTCGGTTCCACCTTTCGGACCGAGTCCCAGATGCCATTTGCCTACTGCACCGGTTGCGTATCCTGCATCTTTCAGCATATCTGCCATGGTGATGCAGGTAGTGTCGATAATGAGTTCAGAGTTGCCGGGAGCGATTCCTGTGTTTTCCTGTCTCCAAGGATACATACCTGTCAGGAGTCCGAAACGGGAAGGGGTGCTGGTGGCAGAAGTTGCATAAGCATTGGTGAATTGTACTCCTTGTCCTGCCAACCGGTCGATGTTGGGAGTGCTCACTTTTGTTGCTCCATAACAACTTAAATCACCAATGCCGAGATCATCTGCAAATATATAAATAATGTTCGGCTTTTGGCTATTCTGCCCATTGTTCTTTTGGGGTGCATGATTGCATCCTGACAGCGTGACGATGCCGGACAATAGGGGAATTAGACGCGAAACGTTTTTCATAATGCTGAATGTTTTAGGAAATAATGTAATGAACACAAAGATAAGCGAATGGAAGAAAAAGAATGAGTAGGAATGTACAAGTGAAGTACAAAATAGTACACTTAAGAAGTTACCTTCTTTATTCGGGTGAAGATGTGCCGGACTAAGAAACTGTTTATATCATAAATTTAGGCACGGATTACACGGATTAACGCTGTTGTTTT
>OIJX01000236.1_pt1 | contig 12840 bp, 7 predicted proteins | sample 1583661 | NCBI WGS metagenome assembly OIJX01 (sample SAMN02674605, study PRJEB24791) | human gut metagenome, SKBSTL067 | isolation source: stool | host: Homo sapiens | place: USA
CCGCCAGTGCACCAACCGTCTGATCGATATTCGTACCGAACGTCACAGTAGCGCCGGAAGCGACATTGAGCTCTTTCGTCGTACCGAAAGCGCTGTCCTGAACAGCTTCTACGGTCGAACCCTGAAGAATGTAGGTCTTGCCGGTGTAGCTGTTGAAGCTGCTCGGGTCGCTCCCCGTACCGCCAACACTGATATTGCCGTGCAGCTTCAGATTGCCTTCACCCGCGACGCGAGCCGTGAGCGATCCCGAGCCTGCCGTCTCGATAAGAAGGCCTTCGTCGTCGACTTTGTGGAGCAGTTCGATTTCTTTGAGCGAGTATTCAAGATAAACCGTGCCGCCGCTGCCATTGTCACCGTCTCTATAGAGGAATGACCCGCTGTCACGCGTCATGTTCGCGACGTGATCAAGCTTGCCGTCGTCGTTTGCATCCTGCAGAAGGTTTTCGCTCGTGCCGCTGAAGCTCGAATCGACAACAAGGTTTTTGACGTCGCCTTGAAGATCCCCGACATCCGTAAAGATATCGAGATTGAAGATGCCACCCGAGAGCAGATCTTGACCATTGCCGATGTTGCGGTCGCCCGACTCGGAAACCTGGGCCTGCGAATCGAGAATGATGCTGTTAGAGCCGCTGATGACAAGTTCGCCGCCACTGAGGCTGATCTGGCCGTGTTCAGTGTTCAATTCGCCGAGATCAACGGTGCCGCCGTTGAGGGTCAGCCCGGCAACCGTCTTGTTCTCCTTGCCGTCGTGGACAAGGGTTGAGCCCTGTTCAACCTGAATGACAAGCTTCTCGGCAACATCATCGTTGTAATTGTCCTGCGATGCCGTCAGGTCAAAGGTGGCGTCGTCAAGAACAAGCGTGCTGCCCGTCACGAGGTCGGACTGATTCGATCCAAACGTAAAGTTATTGTCGGTCCCGGAAAGGCTGACGGTGATCGTGCCCGTTCCGCTCAACGCATTGGCAAAGCTCGTATTGCCGGAGTCTTTGATCTCAAGCTTCGAATCGCCGGTACCGGCAAAATTGACGCGGCCCGCGCCGAGCGCATCGGCGCCGTTAAGTTCGAGGACAGTACCGGCATCAAGGCCAACGGCGCCCGTGTAATCGGTACCGCTGTTTTCCGTCACGACGAGCCGTCCGGAATTGAGCACAAGACCACCCGAACCGTTGATTTCACCGGCAATTACGGCGTCTTCGGTGTGACCTTCATGGGAAATCGCAAGAGTATCGTCAAGCGTCAATGAGCCCGATGCATCGACCGAGAGCTGCTTGACCGTATTGGCGCCAAGGTTTGTAAAGGCACCCGAAACAGTCAGAACGTCGGTATGAGTGATGGCACCGGATACTGCGCTGAGCGCACCGCCCGCATCAACGGTCGTATTGCCGAAGTAGCTATTGCTGCTGTTTCCGAGCTTGATGTTGCCGCCCGAAGCAATCGTGAGATGGCCCGCACCGCTCTCAGAAGTGAGCCGTGCGTTGAAATCACCCGATTCCGAAAGCGTCAAAGTCAGACCCGAATGAATGTCGACCTGCGTCAGATCGTAATCGACGCCAAGATCCGTGCCGCTGTCGCCGATCGCAAGCTTGTAATCGTAATAGCCCGTAGCGACATCACTGCCGCCCGACTGAATGTTCTGGGTGAGCTGGCCGTCACCCAAGCCGGACAAAACAAAGCTGCCAAGGACCGACTGATCGATCACATTGTTTGTTGCTATGAGCGACTGGAAAACATCTACGCCGCCCCGGATCAGTGAATCCTGATTCACAGCACCCAAGATGTCTCGGTTTGCACCGGGCGCCAGAATAATCGTTCCGGACGAGCCGTTGCTGCTGACGAGTTCATCAATCTGAAGCAGCGTCGTGCCGGCTGCAGCAGAACCCGAACCGTTGGCAGCCGAGAAGCCCAGACTGCCTAGAGCAATGCGAGCGCTGTCACCAACCGTAACCGTGTCAAAAACATTTACGGTCGTACCGCTCGCTACCGTCAGGAGCGCGTTGTTCGAAAGATTCAAATCCGCGTCGGCAAACGCCTGCGCGTTATTGGCGCCGATCGAGTCCGCAGCGCCGCCCACCGTCATGCCGATACCGTCAAGCGAAAGCGTGCCGGCGAAACCGGAGCCGCTAGACGAGAGGCCGAACGTCTGGCCGGTCGTACCCTCAACGACAAGCGATCCGGCACCCGAAAGAACTTCGTCAATCGTCAGCGCAGATTCGCCGGCTGCAAGCTTAAGCGACAAACTGCCGCTGCTCTGAAGCTGAGCGTCGCGCCGGAACCGAGCGCTTGGTTGATGGCGTCGGACGTACCTGCAACGCCGATGCTACCCGAGCTGCCGAGCTGCCAAGTGCCGGTGAACGCCGTATTGTCGCCCGAAACGTTAAAAGTCGAATTGGCAACAGCAACCGTTCCGGCACCCGAGAGGTGCGTCGTGAACGTTCCGGAAGTTTCGCCCTCAATCGTTAGAACAGAATCAGTGCCGAAGCCGACCGTTGCGTCCGCGCCAATGCCGGCAACATCATTGAGCGCAAGCTCGTGACCCGACCCAAGGACCACCGTCCCGGAAAAGTCGTTCTCGCCCCAGATGCTGGATTCTCCGCCCTCGCCTGAACCAAGCGTGAGCGTGCCGGTGCCGGTGCCGGTGTCGCGAAGTGCATTCGAAGCATTCTGATCTTGACTGCCGACAACAAGCGATCCGACCGTCTGATTCTTGCCGCCGAGATCCACCGCAGCGCCCGAGGCAATCGAAAGCTTCGACGTATTGCCGAAACCAGAGTCCTTGGCAAGCGTCACGGTACCGCCCGTCACTTCGGTCTCGCCGGTGTAGGTGTTGGCTCCGCTGCCACCGATCGTGATATAGCCGCCCTCAAAGACGATCCTCCCTGCCGTTGTCCCGTAGTCGGTGATTGTCGCAGAAAGAGTGGTGTCGGTCGAAGGCCCGGACGCATTGAGCTTCAGACCGTTCGTCGCATCGGCGAGCTGAATCTCTTGAAGCGTCAGCTCGACGTCAAGCGTCTTGTTGCCTTCGGCAATATCGCCCGCACTCCAAACGCCGTAAGCTGCCGGATTTTCATCGGTACTGGCATTACGGATTTCGCTCGTACCGACGCCGGTCACGAGGAGATCGTCAAGGCTACCCGAAACACTACCGGTGAATTCGGCAATGGTCTGCTTGATACCGTCGTCAGCCGCAAGAATATTCGACGTACCTTCGAGTTTCACGCCTTCGACTTCGATCGTGCTGTCGCTCGAGATCACGATGCCGCCCGACACCGAAACCTTGGCACCCGTATTGTTGCCGGCTTCAATATCGCCGACTTTGAGCGTACCGCCGTTGAATGTGAAGTCGCCCGTGTGGATCGACCCGTTCGCATCCGCATTGAAGATCGCACCGCCATTGAGCGCAATGTCGGTCGACCCAAGCATCGAGCTGTAATTGGGCGAATTGGCTACGTCAAAAAGAAGGTTGCTGAGCGAAAGCGTACCGGTAAAGCCGGTAAGAGCACCGGCATTGGTAAAGGCAAGTGCGTTGCCAGAACCGTCAAGGTCAACGCTAAAGATACCGTTACCCGTAAAGCTGTTGGCAATGGTCTGTCCGCCGGTTTGGTCGAGCGTCAAAGATCCGTCAAGTGCGATCAAGCCGCTCGCAACCTGATCCCAGCCGGTTACGGTCTGAGCAATGCCTTGCCCGATGACGAGCGAACCATAGTTGGCGAGTTCTGACGTCTCGCCAAGCGATTTGCTCGCACCAAGCGTAACGGTCGTGCCGTTCTCGATTCGCGTGGCGACTTGGTAGTCATTACTGCTGTTCGAGACCAGAATACTGCCGCCCGTAAAGACAATGCTGCCCGAAGCGGATTTGCTGGAGAGTTGCGCAACGAGCTCCTTCTGTGCCGAAGCATCTCCAGCAATCGAAAGCAACTTGCCGTCCAGGACGTCGATCTTCGTGAGCTGAACCTGAGCATTGAGTGCCGTACTGGTAGCGTCTATGTCTGAACCGATCGTCCAGGTCGTCTCGGCGACAGGATCGGTACCGCCTTGCGTGTAGTTGCGAACAACCTGCTGACCGGACGTATTGGCATCCTCGTCGGCAACATGGATGCCAAAACTGTCGCCCGCAGCGTTCGTGACCGAACCCGCGGTGATGAATTTGTTGTCAACGAGGCCGCCATCAAAATCGATGAGATTGATGTTGTCGGCGACAACGACATTGCTGACGTCGAACGAGCGACCGCTGTCAAAGCTGAGCGCGCCGTTGACGGTCAGTACGGCATCACGGCCGATAATGAGCGTATCGGCATTCAGATCGGCATTGCCCGTAACGGTGAGGCTCTCAACCTTGCTGCCGCTGCCGAATGTAAAGTTGGTGTTCTCACCGAGGATAATATTGCTCGTGCTGAGCGCGCCGGCATTCTTGCTGAGATTGAGAGAACCGTTCGTCAGGTCGAGCCAGCCCGAGAAGGGGTTCGTCGACCCGAACGTCAGTTCATGGCCGCTGCTGCCGAGATCGACCTTAAGCGTGCCGCTGCCGTCGATCTTATTGGTGATGTTGGCATCCGAATTCTGCGTGAGCGCATATTCGGCACCAGAACCGAGCACGAGCGAGCCCGTCCCGGAGAGGCCGCTCCCGGACTGCTTGACGCCGGCGCCCAGGGTAACGCTGCCGCTGCCGGCAATGGTAAGCGTCCCGGAACCCGTACCGAAACCGGAGTTTTCGGTCAGGATGACGTTCGTGCCGTCCGTGACCTCGGTGTCCCCCGTAAAGGTATTGCCGCCCGAATGGCCGATATTAACCGAATAGCCGCTCGCATCGACCTTCAGATCACCGCTGCCGGAAATGAGCGCCGAAAAATCCTGTCCGCTGGTTGCCGAATTCTCCTCGGTGGAAAGCGTAAACGTCTTGCCGTCGAGGATATCGATCTGCGTCAAGGTGTACCGGATGTTGAACGAATCGCTGGTTGCGCCGTCCTCAAATACAAGCTTGTCGTCGAATTTCCAATGCGCATCGGCAACATGATCGTTGCCCTGCATGACATCGGTACCGGATTCGCCTTTGATCTTGCCGTCCAAAGCAAGTTCGTGGCCGTTCGTAACAATGCCGCCGCTAACAACGATCAAGGCATTTTCAAGGCCGTTATCCGCATCAAAGAAACTCTTCCCAGAAACTGCGCCTTCAAGTCCGCCGTCAGTGAGGTTGTCGATACTGACGGTGCCGTCGCTTTCAAGCGTCAGCTTGCCCGTGACATGAAGCGCCGCTTCGCCGAGCTGGACGTTCTTGAAGGAGAGTGCGTTTCGATTGTTGCCGTCGTCAGCCCAACCCTGATTGTTGTTCAGAACGAGGTTGTAGAGGCTGTCAACCGACGTACCGTCGATCAAAAGCTGCCCGCCGCTTTCCAGACGAAGCGTCGAGGTCGTCAGGATTTTGTTGGGCGAATAGGTTCCGCCGTTGAGATCGAGCTTCCGATTTGCATCGTAGCCTTCGATCGTCGCATCGGTGAGCGCAATGACGCCGGTGTAATCCGACTCGTCGTTTGAGAACCGGACAATGTCTCCTGCAACGCTGTCGCTCAGCTTGATGTCAAACCACGCCCCTGAAGCGGGATCAGTCGTGTTGCCCGAACCTGTGAACTTGTTATCGATACGAATGACACCTTCGGCATCATCGTGATTGCCGGTCGTTTTGCCGCTTTGCGCGAGTTCCAGACTGGCGCGGGTACCGAGGTCGATCAGACCTTCGCCCTGCAGACCGTGCACTCGCTGGAAGTAGTCTTCCGTCTTGCTTTCGCCGCTAATGAAGACCTCGGAATCGGATTCAACGTTAAGGTTGAGCGTATCGCCGAATGCCTCGGTCTTGCCAAAATAGAGCGTCGTAGGCGAAGCAGATTTATTGCCGTCAGAAGTGAACCCGACAAACGTTCGTCCGGAGTATGTGTTCTTATCTTCTCCAGCTAGCGTCAAATACCCATGACTCTCAGGTTCAGAAAAACCGAACGTGACGTTACCGGAACCAGTAAGGGACGCTTTCAGGTCGGGCGTCGTTGCGCCCTCATCCTTCGCGGAAACATTGATGTACTGGCCGTTCCCGTCGGTCGACAGCAAGTTGATGTTCGTCAGAACGAATCGAGCGAGACCTTCGCCTTCTGTAACTAGCCTCAACTCTCCAGAGTAGCTAAAAGTTGCCAATCCGGCATTGTTGACCTGGAAACCATCTTGAGAGGTAACACCGTTTTGTTTGAAAGCAAGGCTGAGATTCTGCGGATCCGTATCACCATCGTAAGTGAAAATAGTGAAGTAACCCTGATTCTCGTCCTGATTGAAAATACTGTCGGAGAGCCCGGCAAAATTCGTTTTGTCGATATCGATGACGATCGTATCGCCGTTCTGAGGCAACTGGCCTTGATCGAAATTCGTAACGTTCGACGTGTTCTTGGAACCTACATTGATCTCCAACCCGCCAAGGGTAATGTCGGCAGCATATGCCGCTCCGCCAGCCATCATTGCGACGGCTGCAGCGGTAGCCAAAACGCTCCGCTTGAGAGATCGACCGAAACCATCCGTATGCACCGCCTTTACGGAGCAAGCCTTTCTGCGGCTGCGGCACAATTCGTTGACGACCTGATACTGACGGATTGCGTCGTTCCAAATGACCTTATAAATCGCGTTCATAGCTTTACTCCATATGCGGAGATCCGTTCGCGGCGATCAAGACCCATTCTTGTCGTCTGATCGCTTCGAAATATTGATTCCCTGGGGAAAAATTCGGGCTGCTTGCGCCAAATGCAAAGGCTTTGAAGTAGGCGAAAAAGGTGCACAACACCCCTTGCCCATCTTAGAGCACTGATGAAATCCGCACCCACAGAGGCTATTAAAGGAAGCCTCCTAAATACCAGAACCTGGTACACCAGAACCAACCCCTCCGATCAGCTCTGCCTAAAGCATAAAATTCAAACCTCAGCTAGGCTAGTCATGTGATCTTTCAATCCAAAGACAGCTGCCGAATTCAAACTCTAAAAAAACTTATTACTCGAACCAGAAACGAAAGTGAAAACAGCACTTCAGGCGTTTCCTAACCCCCGATTTCGCTGTACTTCATGCACCCTCTCACAACGTTACGTCGATACCTATGCGCGCCTTCCGTATACTTTTCGCTTGTCCCCAAACACTCTTCGATGTTTCCAACGGGGCCACAATGCAATGTTACACGATGTTGCAAACTCTTTCGAAATTGAACTTCCAAACCGCCAGCATCGGAGGGGGCATTTTTGACAATCCCTCGGGACAAGCACGCATTCCCAACTTCAAAGAGCAGGTCTCCGACAAATCAAAAGGTGAAATTCTCGTCAATGTGGATTCATCCGCCAATCCCGACAATCCTATTCGTCATTACTTCTTCACTGGCTTTAAGAGCACCAATTGGAATGACATCACTTCCCAAGAAGCCGGCAAGTTCCAGTTTCATTACTCAAAGCTTTTGCGAGCCTTTAAGCCCGACATTGTTATAGGTTTCGGATGCGATGCATTATGTCGATCCATGTGGATGGAAGCCAGACTATTCGGTATTCCCACGGCTTACATCATTTGCAATGGAAACCATCAAAATTATCGTTTTCCCTTGCACGATATTCTTCTGTGTGACTCAGAAGCAACATCTCGCTTCTATAAAGAAAAAGAAGATCTCACCGTTCACCCGATGGGCAACTTCATCAACCCAAAACTCGTCATCGCTCAAAACCGTTCTCCTCAAGCCGTCACGCTCATTAATCCCTGCTTTGCCAAAGGCGTTGCCGTTGCCGCACGACTCATTTTGATGGCCAACAAAGAGCGACCGGATATTCCTTTCCTCATTGTCGAAACACGTCAAAAGCTGGCCGAAGCGCTGAAGCTTCTCAAAAAACCGGGAGGCAAACCCGGTTCCGCTTTTGGGCGTCAGACTTTCCGCAATATCTCGATTCGACCGGCGACGTACGAAGTCAAAGACATATACAAACTCACGGGCGTATTGCTTGCGCCCTCGCTTTGGTACGAAAGTTGGGGGCGCGTGGCCACCGAGGCCGTCATGAACGGCATTCCCGTTCTAGCTTCTTCCAGCGGCGGTCTTCCCGAGGCGGTTGCGGGCGGCGGCATCATTCTGGACGCCCCAAAGGAATGTGCTGGCGATCGAAACAACTGGCTGGCTTTGCCCAGCGAAGAAAGTTGCCGTCCTTGGGCCGACGCTCTCTACAAGCTCTACGACGAAAGAATGTCTGCTTACTGGCAGGAGAAGTGTAAAAGAGCCGCTCAAACCAATTCTCCGCTCGCTTGCGCCGAAAAATTGCTGCAGGCTATCGGTCCTTTGTTGCAAAAACGTGCCGGCGACGGCGATTTCACACACATGGGATCCTATCGGTTCCCAACAGATCCGATCGGCTAAATGGCAAGCAGAAGCTGCGCCCATTGCAGACACCAGGACGGATTAACGTGCCGAGAACGAAAAACGTCGCAAACTTAGCTACGTGATCACTGAAAAACGTCGCACTTTGGTTGGATCAAAAGCTGAAAAAGCATTCAGATGACAGCAACGCTAACGACCTTTTTAAAAGCAAGGCTCTGCAAAAAATGCTCTCTTGGAAAGAATCGCCAAGACGCAGTGCGCTTTGCGTCACAGGCGCACGTCAGATCGGGAAAACAACGTTGATTCGTCACTTTGCGCATGAACACCACGAAACCGTGGTGGAAATAAACTTTGTGACCGATCCCAAAGCTCGCGTCATCTTTTCCGAATCTCTAGCCGCCGTATCTGTCATCACGGCGCTGCCCACGATTGACTTGACGGCCTTGCAACATGTGCCGGCTCTTTGAGACGACAAAAAACCGAGGCAAGGAGAATCCCACTTTGCAGCAGAATTTTCCTTCCTCGGTCTAAGGCAAAACGAAAGGTTTAAGCACCCATCGCGTTTAATTGCCCTGCGTAAAGGATGAAGAAGCGCAAGCACATCATGCCAACCACGCTACAAAGCGCCGAAGCAACCACCGTGGCAAACGACTTCTTGAAGAAGGCAATCAGCACGGGGCAAATAAAGCCCACGCCGACAACGCCAACCCAGAACTCTGTGGCCCAGAAGCCGTCAATGAAGGCCTTGGCCGCCATCTGAGCCGATTCGATACCCGTCATCAGCGCAAAAGCGATCATAAAGATGCACAGCGCTTCGGCAGCCATCACCGGCCACTCGGCCACGTGCAAAACATGCACATCGTGGCTTTCGTGCGACTCACCCAGCATCACGGCACCGAGCTGATTGCAGGCAATGCCCGCGGACAGTCCCGAAGCCACAAAAAGTGCCGGAAGAACAGCCGTGTTGATGAGCGGGAAACGCACCAGGGCACTGATCAGAAAGCCCGTGTAAGCGCAAACGGTAAGCGCAAACACCAGACCGATCCAGGTGAGTGCCGGCAGGATTTTGCGCAGCACGCTCAAAAAAGCGGCGCCACACGGAATGCCGTTCACAAGGCGCTTGACCGGTTCAAACTCGTAAAAGCTCACGAGCGTCACCAGGAACATCGTCGGGATGAACACCAAAAGGGCCATCACGCCGACGCTCATCACCGAAGTCAGGTTGTAGAAGATGAGAATCTTCCAGAAATCCAACGGTTTGGTAAGGTCAAACACCAGGCAGATCATGCCCAACAGAATCGTCACGAGCGCAATGAAGCTTGCCGCCTGAAAAAGCGGCGTGATCTGCGTCTGCTTTCTGAAGATGCGCACCAGAGCCGCCGCTGCAAATGCACCGCCCGAAATGCCGGCCAGAAAGAGGTACACGGCAATCGGCCAGGGCCATGCCACGTTTTCAGAAAAGCCGATCGTGAAATCAATAATTTGTTCCATTTACGACTCCTTCTTCAACGGGATGTAGCGCAGGCTGGGTTTGGTGCCCAACTGCGGACGCACGCGCACCGAGTCCTTGAAGTCAAGAAGCTTGGTGACAAATGCGTTGGGATCGTTCACGTCGCCAAACACCAATGCGTCGAAACGGCAGGCCGAAACGCAGGCCGGATCCTCGCCCTTTTGCAGGCGCGTATCCAGGCAGAAGTTGCAGTGATCTGCCGCGCCAGTATCCTTACGGATGTAGCGCACGTTGTAGGGACAAGCCACGATGCAGTACTTGCAGCCGATGCAAAGATCCGCATCCACCGTCACAATCCCCGTTTCCTTGTCGCGATGCGCGGCCCCCGTCGGACAGACGCGGATGCAGGGCGCTTCCTCGCACTGCTGGCACGAAACGCGCGTGTAGTGGCGATCCTTTTTGTTACTGCCGTCAGGCTTGACGCCGTTGAGCTGCATCAAAAGGCGAGACCGTCCTTTCGGAAGTTTGTTGGCCTCATTGCAGGCAATCTTGCATTCGCCGCAGCCCACGCACTTGTTTTGGTCAAAGACCATCACGTAGTGCGGCTGACTGTCCTCTCGGGAGACGCCGGTGCAGCCTGCTAAAGGCGCGACCGCAATACCCAGCGCTGCCGTCCCGAGCAGTTGTCTGCGGTTAATTGTCGGTTTAGTCACAGTTTTTCTCCTGATCTTCGAACGCACGTCAAAGTTCGTTGCGTACAGACCGATGACGTGCGTCCTGCGTTATCCAAGTCCCCTTCGAGTTACTTGGTCGCGTGGCGGTAGCCGCCGTTGTCGATCAGAACCTGTGCCTTGGCAAGATAGCTTTCTGCCGCTGCCAAACGATCCTTGATGTAGTGCGAAGCATGAGCGCCCCAGCTGCCGTCCTTCTTGATCAGGTCGGCAATTTCGGCGGCCTTGTCGAGAAGCAAACGCGTTTCCGTCTGATCAGCCGGCGTCATCTTCGTGATTTCCAAAAGCTTCGTGATGCGATCCACACCCTTGACGATGCGGTCGTAGCTTTCCTTCACGGGACGCTGCACTTTCTGCACTTCGTAGGCAATTTCCTGCTGCGACTTGTAGATCAGGCCCTTGTCGAGTTCGGAAGTCGCAGGGCTGTGGCAGCCGCGTCCTTCGCACACCGTCCAGTCGGCCGGAGCGGGACGACCGCAGCTCCACTGCAGATCTACAAAACCGTGATCTTCCTTGTCGCGACTGTACACCCACCCCTTTTCAGGATCCTTGGTCACCATGGAAGCCTGAGCATCCGTGTTGATCTTGTAGAGGTGCGCGCGGCGAACAGCGGCAAAGCGATCCGTTCCCTTGAGCGCTTCCTCAAACTTGCTCACAACCGGGATGTTGGGCATGTGGCAGCCGATGCAGTCGACATCCTTGTGAGAGCGCGTATGGCTCTGCACATCGGCCTGCACCGTGTGGCAGTCCTGGCAGGTTTTCTTCATAGGCGGATTGGTGACCTTGGCCATCCAATCGGGGCCGCCCTGACGCTGCTGATCGTGGCAGGTCACGCAGGTCAAGCCCTTTTCGAAGTGCTTGCTCATGACGTGCTGCTCGAGCTTGTCGTTGTAGACGTCCGCGATCAAACGCTTCGTTTCTTCCGTGTTGCGTTCGATCTTCGTGTTGGCGGCTTGGCCCAAAGACTTCACGAAATCAGGCTTGCCCTGAATGTCAAATTCAGGAGCGGGCGTCGCGGCTGCAACGGTAAAACTCAATGCCGAGCCCAAAGCCAGCACGCTCAGGGCGCTGATCGGACGGAGCAGTTTTTTGAACGTTGTCATTCCTGTTTCCTTTCAATAGCGGTATTCACAACCGATCTCTTTTTTCTTACGAGAGATCGCATCGATTTAGGGGTTCATCGCCGCTTCAAGCGCGACGTCGGCAAGGGCGTCGGCGTAATCGTCATCGATGTAGCGGTTCGAATAAAGGAACACCGCATCGACGCTGTTGGTTGTGAATCGAATGTCCTTTTTCTCGGGATCTTCCGAAATCTGTTTCAGAATCTGCTGCAGGTCTTCGGGCTTCATGTCGAAGGGCGGAGCCTGAAAGACGTCAATCGGCGTGAGCGCCGGATAGATGCGTGAGGTTTCACGCACCATGTCCACCTCGGCCTCGATCGGGTTGTTCTTGGTTGAAAGCATGCGGGCGTACGAACCCGACAGAAGCGGACGGAAATGGAAAAACTCCTTGTTGTCCCAGCTTTCGAAACGTCCGATACCGTAGTCGCCGGCAAGCACCTCACTCAAAACCTTGTCGAAGTATTCGGGCGTGATCTCACGTTCCTCACCCTTTACCTCGGCCTTGGCTTTTTCCTGAGCTTCGGTCTCAGCGGCGGGCTTCTTCATCTCTTCTGCCATAGATCACGTTCTCCTATCGAAATACCGGGTATGCACTATTATACACAAACAGATTATCTCACATATGCCCCGGCGGCCCCATCGCTCTGGTGGTGTGGGTTCCGGGTACGCCTATAGTTTAGCGTTTTTATCGTCACTCGTCAAGAGTTTTTTCAAAGAAATTATCGGACAAAGTTTGATGCTTTTTTCTCTCGCATTTCATCCCGGAATGTGCTATACTATATCGATAGCTTTTACTACAGCATACGAAGAGGGAGGCCCGGATATGAGAGCCTTGAAAAAAATAATGGCCGCACTGGCCCTGACGGCAGTGCTGGCCGGGTGCAGCGGGGGCGGCGTCCTCTCCAGCCTCAAGGGCGGCAGCACGTCAGCCCAGAGCATCAGTCGCCCGGCGGTGGAGTCGGCAGAGCTGCAGTTCACCCACCCGGCGGCGGGGGACACCATCGCGGTGTTCGACACCTCGGCGGGCATCTTTAAGGCCGTGCTCTTCCCCGACGAAGCCCCGCAGGCGGTGCAGAACTTCACCACGCTGGCCGGGCAGGGTTTCTATAACGGTCTCACCGTCACCCGGGTGGAGAAGGATTTTGTGGTCGAGGCCGGGCAGGGCGCAGACGG
>OIJX01000265.1_pt1 | contig 11606 bp, 16 predicted proteins | sample 1583661 | NCBI WGS metagenome assembly OIJX01 (sample SAMN02674605, study PRJEB24791) | human gut metagenome, SKBSTL067 | isolation source: stool | host: Homo sapiens | place: USA
GGTGAACACCTGCTTTTCGCTGTTGCCCTTGTCGAGGCCGAAGCGGATGATGGCGTTGGACATTCCCATCGACACGAAGGGGATGAGCAGGTTGGCGTACTGGCTCAGGATCTTGGACAGGCCGAGGTCGGAGATCTCGGCCATCGCATAGGTCAGAAACGGCTGGACGATGAGCGTCAGCAGCTTGGACGAAAAGCTGCTGATGGCAAAGATGATGGTGTTTCCGGCGAGCTTCGAATATTTATCGCCGCCGGCTTTTTTTTCGTTTTCCAATGACGTATTCCTCTTATTTTTCAGTGGCTTGCCCTCTCAGTCAGACCCTTCCGGGTCTGCCAGCTCCCCCAGAGGGGGAGCCTTTCTGCCTCTCCCCTTGGGAGAGATGTCACCGAAGGTAACAGAGCGGGCTAGGCCGTTATCTTTTCAACAAATCTCGCCGGGCCTTCCAGTCCGGCATCAGCTTGGCCACCTCGGCCCAGAACGCCGGGCTGTGGTTCGGCTGCAAAAAGTGGCAGTACTCATGTACTACCACATAGATCTGCGCCGCCTCGGGCATATTGTAAAGCTGGAGCGCAAAGGTGATCTGGCGCTTGGCCATATGGCAGACGCCCCAGCAGCTGGTCATGCTGCGCACCTTGATGGCGGGCTTCTGCCCGTTCAGGACCCCGGCAAAGGCCGGGTAGACCTTATCGCTCATGGCCGTGAAGTGGGCCAGCGCGACATCCCTGTCGGGCAGCGACGCCTGCCGCTTCTCGCGGGCGGCCTGCCGGGCCTGTGCCGCCCGTATCCAGTCCATCTGGCCGATGATATAGTGATCCGCCGCCTCCGGCGATATGCGCAGCGGTGAGCTGAGGGCCACAGAACCGTCCCGCCGGACATGAAGGTTGAAGTATTTGACCTTCTTCCGCGTCAGCTCGTAGGGGATGCCCCCGGCCACCCGCAGCGTCACGCGCTCTTTTTGCATCCGCGCAGCTCCTCAAGCGGCAGCTGGGACAGCACGACGGCGGCAAAGATGAGGGCGCAGCCCGCACTCTCCCGCAGCGAAAGGCTCTGGTTCAGCAGCAGCCAGCCGCCCAAGGCGCTGAACACGCTTTCCAGACACATGATAAGGCTGGCGATGGCGGGGTTCAGGTTTTTCTGTCCCAAGATCTGGAGCGTATAGCCCGCACCGCTGGACAGCACGCCGCAATAGGCGATGGGCAGGAGATTGGCACCAAATTCCGCCAGCGTCGGCGTCTCAAAGAGAAGCGCCGCCGCCGTGCTCTCCACTGCGACTACGATAAACTGCAAGAGGCTCAGCCTCACGCCGTCCACCAGCGGCGAAAAGTGGTCGATGGACATGATCTGGAAGCTGAACAGCACCGCGCAGGAGAACAGGATCCAGTCGCTGGCCTCGACGCCGCCGAAGCCGTTCTTCATGCAGAGCAGGTAAAGGCCCACCACGGCGATGACCATGCTGGCCCAGAGCTGGGCGCTTCCCTTCCGGCCCAGAAACAGGCCGAACACCGGCACCAGCACGACGTACATGGCCGTCAGGAAGCCCGCCTTGGCCGTGGAGGGGTTGATGGTGATGCCGATCTGCTGGGCCGCAGAGGCTGCAAACAGAAGGGTGCCGCAAACGAGGCCCGCCGTCAGCAGAGTCATCCGCTCCGCTCTTTCCTTGGGCCAGCCGTAGGCCGCGCCCTGCTTTTTGCGCAGGGCATCAAAGGCGGCCATGGTCGGGAGCAGCACGAGGACAGCCAGCCAGCTCCGCCCCGCGAGGAAGGAATAGGCCCCCATGCCGGAGCCTGCGCTCTGGGCCACGAACGCCGTGCCCCAGATGAAGGCGCAGAGCATCAGCATGAGCGAATTTTTCGTCTGTGTCTTCATGCCGCGATGCCCTCCACCTTGAGTCCGCCGTAGAGGTAGTAGCGGCTGGAATCGTAGGAGATGGTCAGCCGGTAGCTGGCCGCCGGGTCCAGCCCGGAGATGACGCAGCGGTAGTTCTGGCCGTCGGTCTTGAAGTAATAGGTGCTGTCGTTGACGTACTGTGCGCCGCCGGCCACCTTCTGCCAGACGGATATTTTATACCGCTGGGTGCCCTCGGCGGTGCCATAGCCAGTGATGGTCAGGCTGCCGCCCGGGACGGTGAAATAGTCGGTCTGGCGGCTCCAGATGCCGTTGAACACAAGATTCAGGCTGCCGTTCACCGCCGCCGAGGCGTATTTGGCCGAGCCGTCGGCGATGCCCTCGAGGGTGAGCGGGTCGCTGGTCAGCTCGGCCCAGCGGGTGCTGTCCTCCTCCTGCACCTCCGTGGCGGCGCTGTTCTTCAGGTCCAGCACGGTCTTTCCCGCATACGCCGCCAGCAGCAATACCACCACCGCCAGAACGAGCAGTACGATTCGCTTTGTCTTTTTCATGACTTTTTATCCTCAAAACATTGTTTTTGCACGATTGCTCACGATTGCTATAGTATACCGCATTTTTATTTTCCATACAAGGCCTTAGCCCACAGTCAGCGCGGCCAGCGCCGCCCTCTCGGCGGCGGCAGGCTCCGGCTGGGCAGGCCGGAAGAGCGAATCGTACCGGTAGAGCGCCCATCCCCCCGCACCGAGACGGCGCAGGTCATTCACCTGCCGGGCAAGGGCGCTGCCGGTGCACCACTGGCTCAGGCTGTCCTCGTTGGCCCCGCCGTCGCCGCTGCCCACACGGTAGGCCCCCAGCCCGAAATAGAGGGCCGTGGACGCCGCCCGGGGCATGGCCAGCCACTCGGGCACGATGTTCTCGAAGGCGAAGCGGGTGCTGCCGGACCGGAGGGTGTAACCATAGCCCCAATAGACCTGCGGGCAGAGGTAGTCCACCACGGCATCCTCCCCCTCTGCCGTCAGCCATGCCCGGACGTCGCTGTACTGCTCCGAGAGATCGTTGTCCGGGTTGCCCTGCGGGCTGACCCCGAAGCGGAGGGTGGCATCGGCGGCTTTCACGGCGTCGTGGGCCGCCTTGACCAGTGCCGTGACATTTTGCCGCCGCCATTCGTCCAGATTTTCCGCGCCGCTGAAGGCGAACTGGGCCGCGTCCAGCGCCGGGTCGGTGGTGGGATAGAAATAGTCGTCGAAGTGGATGCCGTCCACGGCATAGTTCTGCACCAGCTCGGCCACGCCCTGCACCACATAGTCCGCCGCCTCGGGGAGGGCCGGATTCAGGTACAGCCCCTCGCCCACGGCGCAGACCCACTCGGGATGGGTGTTGGCGAGGCTGCTTTCGGCCAGCACGGCGGGCATCTTCGCCGAGGAACGGAGACGGTAGGGGTTGACCCACGCTTCCAGCGAAAGCCCCCGGCTGTGGGCCTCGGTGATGAGGACGTCCAGCGGGTCGAAGCCGGGGTCTTTCCCCTGCTCCCCGGTGCAGACATGGCTCCACGGGAAGAGTCTGCTGCGGTAGAGGGCATCCCCGAAGGGCCGCACCTGCACGATAACGGTGTTCAGCCCGATGGACAGGCAGTTGTCCATCAGGGCCGCCGCCCCGGCCCGGAAGGCTTCTTCCGAGGAGAAGTCCATCCCGGCCCATTCCAGATAGCTCACCCAGACAGCCCGCCACTCTCCTGCAGGCAGGGCGGCGTTCGGCTCTGCCTCCGGGGCAGGCACCGACAGGGCCGAGACAGTCTGCCCCCGGCGCAGCATCAGCCCCGCGCCGGCCAGCGCGGCACAGCCTGCCCCCGCCAGAAAGGCCCGCCGCCCGAAGCGGCTGCGGCGCTTTCTCCGCCGCTGCGTCATGCGTCCTCCTGCATCTTGTAGAGGCTCAGTGCTGCCCAGCCCCGGGCGCAGGCCAGCAGCACCCAGAGCAGATTCGTCCAGAAGCCCAGCGCGGCCATGCCGCCGTACTTCGCCATCAGCAGGAAGAGCAGGTGGAGGGCCTCCGCCGCACCCACCAGCTGGAGCTGACGCTGGACGGCCATCCCCCGCTTGTACTCGGTGCTCAGCAGCAGCGGCCACGCCAGCGCCGAGCAGAGGTAGCCTGCCCAGCCGTTGACCATGTAGCTGACCATCAGCAGAACGAACACGCCGGTGAAGTTCCGCTTCTCCCAGCCCGCCGAGCCTTTCTCGGCGGCGAGGAAGAGGGCCGAGATGCCCGCCATCGCAAATGCGACCTGCTCGATGAGTCCGAAGCTGTTCCCGCTCAGGACGGCAAAGCCGTTGAGCATGGAGGCTGCGGCCGAGGCCAGCAGCAGAAAATACCATGTCTTGCGCGTGAATCTGAGTTTCATATCGTCCCTCCCGCCCGCAGAAAGGGCGCAGGCTCCCCATCAGTTTTTGGAATTTTTCAAATATTATAACACAATTTAGGGCGGGTTGTGTTACAATAAGGAAAACATGATTCAAATTCCATCGGAGGACATCCATGAACGCTGTTTTTTCCATCCTGCTTCTGGCCGCCATCCTCGGCTTCATCGTATTCCTGCTGGCGAAGCAGGACAAAGGCCGCCGCAGCCAGTACGGCCCCAGCGGCCTTTCCGAGTTCCGCACCGACCTGCCGCTGGACGACTGCTTCGACCGGCTGGACCAGCACAGCCCGGACGACGAGTTCGCCTACGAGTGCCGCCGTGAGAACGATGGCGGCTTCCTGCTCCATCTGACCCTGCACCAGCCAACCCAGCAGCCGCTGGACACCCTGTATACCCTCCGGCTTGACCCCGGGCGGCAGACCATCGCCACCCTGATCTTCATCCGGGAGGCCTTTGGCTACAAGGAGCCGCTTTTTCCGCAGGAAATGCTGGACAAGTTCATGCAGCAGAAGCTGGAAGCCCACCGCACAAAATAATTTTGCCCGAAACGCTTTTCATTTCGCGCGTTTTTTGTTATACTTACTTGTGCGCCCGGCAAACCGGGCAATGGGGGCTAGTAGCTCAGTTGGTCAGAGCTGGCGGCTCATAACCGCCAGACCTTACCGTTTCCACCTTTTCCAAACAGCGTTTTTTCGTTATTTTTTGAAGTTTCAAACTTCAAAAAAGCGGTTTCACCTACTTTTCACCTACGAAGGGTCATTTGAACGTCCCTCACAGGTACGTTCAAATTTCATAAGGGCCATTAGCTTAACGGTTAAAGCCGGCGGCTCATAACCGCTCCAGTGGGGGTTCGAATCCCTCATGGCCCACCAAAAAAGCACGAGATTTTGCGTCTCGTGCTTTTTCTTTTGCCTGATGGAGCAATCTCACTTGTACAGTTCCTTGCTCATCTGCTTCCGAATCTCATCACGCCGCCTGTCGTAGACCTGCGTATAGATTGCAAGGGTCGTGCTGGGTTGCGCGTGTCCGGCTTCTGCGGCCACCGTTGCCACACCGATGTTGGGATTGGACAGCAGGATACTGACGAAGGTGTGCCGGAACATATGCGGGTGAATTTTTTCGATGCCCGCCTTTTTCCCGACCCGGCGCACCAGTGCTGCATAGCTGTCAGGGTTGATGGGAAAGCCGTAGTCGTTGCAGATTACAAAGTCATTCCCACGCAGATCAAGAAGCGACTGTGCGTACTTAGCACCTTTCTTTTCCAGATTTTTCTGCCAGCTTGCACCCATCAGCTTTTTTCTGGACTTCCACTGTTCGTGATAGTCCTTCAAAAAGGCCATAAACTCCGGGGCAACATCCACATCACGGATGTTGCTTTCTTTCGTTGTGGTAAGCTGATAGCCATAATTAGGGAAAACCAACAAAGATTTTGACACATGGATTGTTCCATCACGGAAATTCACATCTTTCCATGTAAGACCAGCCAGTTCTCCACGCCGGACACCAGTGTTCAGCAGGCACAAAACGATTGCCTTTTCCAGCATGGAGCACTCTTTCAAAGCCGCTTGTAAGGCTTCTACTTCATCACTATGTAAGCAGTCCACAGATTTTCCTTTTCGCCCAGATGCTTTTATCATTGGCATTTGAAGTGATGTTCCATAGTTATCATTGGCGTAGTTCAGGACTGACCGAATGAACAGATTGTACTCTCGCATCGTCTTTTTCGTCATGGGGCGGCGGTCAATCTCCACCTCAAACATCTGCTCAACGGCCTTACCCAAAGCCATTGCCACCTGTTGTGCCGAGTCCAAAGAAACCGTTTCACCACGGAAAATCCGCTCAATGGTTTCCTCTCGGATGGTGCAGTTTTTCGCAATTTTAGGGCAAGACACCGTTTTGAACTCTTTAGATTCTGGCTTCAAAACCGCACGTTTGTAAACGCGTGCATCACTATCTTCCAGAAAGCGAATGACTGCATCGCAGTCTTGCCGGGTAATCGTCCCAATCGCTTTTTCAGAAAATTCCGGGTAACTTTGGATGCGTTGAAGATACTTTTCTTTTTTCAAGCTGGTGTTCTCTTTGTTGCGGTTTGCGTCATAGTCACCTTTCAGACGAACCGAGGGAGCCATCCGAGAACGGTTTGAAGCTATGTACTCTTGCGCTACAACTGCAAAGGTCTTTCCTGCGTTGCTGGCTTCTTTATCGGCCTTTTCCTGTTCCTGCCGCTCAAATTCAGCGGCGGCAGCATTCGCAGCAGCGTTGCGCGCACGAGCGTTTTTCAGTTCAGTGGGGTCAAAATCGAACCGTCCATAACGACGTTCGATTTTGCCGTTCACCAGAACATTTGCAGTGATTTGGTAATACCGGGGTTTCTTTTTGGGTTCGATCAGCTTAATGGATGCCATATATTTACCGTCCTTTCTGTGTGGTGGTTATCTCTGTCATGATGAGTATAGCAGTTCAGGCGGTTAATTTTTAGGATGTCGCAGTTTATGTCCGCATCCTTGACAAGTCAAGAAGTTGTCGTTCCACCGTTGAAGTAGTCAGCCATCTTTCCAAGGTTGATATACCATTTAATGCCCGACTGAAATGCCATGCCCGGAACTTCCCGGCAAAGGCGGCGGATGTAATATTCAGGCAAGCCCATGCGCTGACTTGCCTGCTTGATGCTGACGATCTGCGGCAGGACAACTGCTTCATTCTGGATCTCCGGCGATACCATCACTTTTTCATTCATCGGCATTCCTCCTGTCCCATTCATTGATTTCCAAACTATTCAGAAGTGCTTCTTCGATCCGGCGCATTTCACGCCGTGTAGTCTGTCCTAAGAAGCGTTGTATGCGGCTTTTGTCTATCGTGAATATCTGTTCCAGTTGAACCACAGACGGCTTCTCAAAGGCCGTATTGTGGGCTATCAGAACGTGTGTGGGCTGGTATCTCTTTTTCTCGGTGCGGGAAGTCACCGTCGCCACGATAAGGGTAGGCGCATAGCGGTTTCCTACATCGTTTTGCAGAACCACCACAGGGCGGGTGCCGCCCTGCTCGGAGCCGATGTGCGGCTCCATGTCTGCATAGTAAATGTCCCCTCTGAGGTATTTCCAGTCTTTTGGTATGATTGCGATCAGACCTCCTATCCTTCTATATGTAGCAAAAGCCGCCCGTTTTTGGCAGGCGGCTCTTGCAGGAAAAAAGGAGTATGCCGATAAAGGCGAGAGCATCAACGTTTTACAGGAAGGCTCAGAGAACGGCTGGAGCCATTGTAGATCTCCAGAATCTGCTTCATGTGGCGGTCGGCGGTGTTGCCCGTGTCCTTCCGTGCATTTTTGGTGATGGTTTTGGGGTGCACCGTGGAGAGCCGTGCAATCAGGCGCTCCCGGCTGTACTCATCCCGGTACATTGCCACAAAGCGGGTAACGCCGTGGAGGATGCCGGACAGGAACGAATCGGAATCACCCCACCATGCCTCCACGATGATTTTCAAGGCTTCCTGATAGATGTCAGAACCATAGTTCTTGTAAATATAATAGGCAGAGCGGATGCAGTAGATCTTCCACTCGGCTCGGATGCCATCCAGTGCAAAAGTAGCACCAGTTGCTTCGGTGGCTGCAACAAATGCACAGGCATCCTCATCTTCTGCTACGATGTCAGCACGAAGCCGCTCACCTGCGGTCAGATCGGTGGAAATGCCCGTCTGAACAGCAAACAAAAGGGCTTCATCCTTTTTGGAAAGGCCGTGAAAGACTTTGCAGAGAATCGGGAGGTCATGACCTCCGTTGCAGGCGATCCGCGCTTCGATGGTGTTCTGACCATCAAAAACATGGTAGCGGCCATCACGGTAGCTGACTCTCGGTTCGTTGGCAACGTATTCCGAAAAGCTGGCAGAAATCTCCTCCACCTTTCTGGTGCGCAAAACACGCTGGTATTCAGCGCAGGGGGTCAAGAGTGCGCTGTCGATGTAGCGCATCTCGCAAACACATTCGGGCAGCTTGGCAAGGTTCAGATTAGAAATCATCATAGCACTCTCTCCTTTATCGTCTGAAGATAGGCAGAAGTGTCATCAATCAGAAAAAGAATGGCACTTCTGCAGTCGTTGTCCTCAAAAACATCGGGATAGTCTTTGAATACGAGATTCCAGCGGCGGATAAAATCCTCCTTTGCGCCCTGAACTTCGCACATCATAATTGAGCCGTTCGCAACGGTCGTTTTATGGTGGCGGTTGTCAATGGATTGCCGAAGTCGTTTTCGATCTTCGTCTGTAAGACAGCGTTTGTGACCTTGGATACTCCTTTTGAAATCCGGGGGCGAATTGCTTACTGGTTCAATTTCATCCTCGGTATGGACTTCATTGGAATCAGGAGCATCGTCGGCAGCAACATCGGATTTTTCCGGGCTTGTCGGCTTCTTTGCTTTCCGGTCCTTCTTGGGCTTGCGCAGCTCCTTGATGATGGCTGGGATTTCTTCTTTTGGGGTTTGCGCCAAAGCGGTGATCTCGGCATCGGTAGCCTTGATATGCCCGGTCAGGATTTCCTCCATTGCACCGGGAACGGCAGCTTCCGCCGCATCAACGCCTTTCGCATACTTTTCAGCCCGACGAACAAATATTGGGGTAACGCCGTTTTTTGCAGCAATACGTTCGCAGGTGCGTCCTTCGGCTGACCTCATGTGATCATTTTGAGCACATGAGGTGAATTTTCCGGATTCATCGTGTTCTCGATGAGTTGACCCGCCCACAGAAAGTTTTTCATTTTCGTAGGTTTTCCCCATCAAGAACTTCCGGCGTTCCGGGTCAAGATTTCTGCGGCCAAGCTGGTTCTGGCAGATCCATGCCAGTGCAGCGTAACGGTCGGGCAACTGGATTTCCTTCACTTCAAAAGTGATCTCCGGGTGATTTTTGAGAATACGATACCGGGAGTGTCCATCCAGTATGTAACCGTTCCAGATGATGAGCGGATTCAAAAGCCGTCGCTCCTGAATCATATTCTGCTCTAAGATGTGCTCCTCTTCGGCGTTCAGCGGAGGGATCTTGCCCTGAAACTCCGGGTCGATCTTAAGCGCAGATAAGTTCATCATCGAACCGGCCTTTCTTCGTGTAGGTGGATTTCGGGCTGGTGGGCTGGATGTAGTAGTCGTAGCCGAAGTTGGTCTGGCAGTAGGTGCAAGGCTCCTTGGTGAGCTGGTAGGGGTCAGCACGGCGGACACGGATGCCACGGGCGTTCCGAAAGGCATTCAGGCAGCGGGGGCAGAGGGTAGTCAGGGTGCTTTCATCGTGGTGCTTACGGTCAAAAGTACGGCTCATAATCATTACCTCCGTGTCATCAGAATGAATGTTCGGTATGGAAAAAGCCCACTGCCTTGATTCAGAAGGATCTCGGTGGTGGGCTTTGAAGGTTTTTGCTTTAAGTTTTTCCAACCTATTTGTCCTCGACCCCCGTTGGATTTGGAATGCACCTCGGTAAGTGGGGACTTGCACCCACACTCCACATTGGCTTCTTCAGCCACCCCGTCTTCGTTATGACCGGGCCGCGAGTTACGGAAGTTTCATTATTTTGTCCGAGGGAATGATATTCAATTTTCAAGGTACGGCTTACAGTTTTGGGCTTCTCCCCGTCTGGGGTGTTGCCCTTGCTGTGACAATAGTTTATCGTAGAAACACTGTCTTTTTAAGGAACTGGTAGTTCCGGTTTTTCCACTTTTTTGAGCGAATTTTTCTCGAAAATCGGAACTGTCAGTTCCGGTTTTTCGTAGATACGTCAGAAAAAATGGCACAAAAAAAGAAGCCGAGAATCGCTTCTCGACTTCTTTATGGTGGTTATACAGATGCAGATGTATCCAGCTGGTCAATAAGATTACTCAGCTTATTTTTGAAGATCTGGATTTTCTGGTGCTGCTTTTTGATCTGTGCATTAAGCTCCCTTTCCCGTGGAGTGTCCAATACGCCAAGAATCAAAAAGTCCAGAGTGGTGTTCAGTGAAATGGCTACTTCTACCAACAAATCTATGGAAGCAGTGCCTTCCCCTCGTTCGATCTTTCCCAAATGGCGGTCACTGATATTCAGCTTTACGGCAAATTGCTCTTGCGTTAAGCCTTTGGTTTTGCGCAGCTGCTGGATGCGTTTTCCTGTGATGTAAGAATCAAAGTACATAAGCCAGCCCTCCGACCACAGAGCAGCGCAGCCAATCGCCACACCACAGGGCCGGAGAACAGACAGACAATCGGCGGCAGCGCACTTGACTGCCGGGGCTGGGTTTGTACTCAATCAATTTCTTTTTCATGATTCTTCGTCCTTTCTTTGTCGATGATGGCAAGGCGGGCGGAGTATGAAGGACGTACAGAATGTCCCTCATAATAGTAAAAGAGCCGAAACTCTATTGCTATCCATGTAGAATCAAGGAATCGTATTCAGCAAATTCAAAACAGCTTCCTGCTGGTCAGGGCGAAGTATCGACCACTTCTCAATGATCTGCATCTGCTGGGGCGTAAGTGCCACCGGGACAGACTCACTTCCCTCTGCCTTTGCAAAAAACTCGGAAAGCGTGATCTGAAAGGCATCGCAAATCTTTACAAGCGAAGGAATGGTCGGGATCGCATTGTTATTGTACCATGTAGAAATGGTGGAAGATTTCAGCTCGGCGTGAGCCGCTAAATCGTATAGCGACCATTTGCGTTCTTCACGGTAGGCGGTTATAGTGTTCAGAATGTTATCCACCGCCACTCCTCGCTTTCGTACAATAAACTTTTGCTTATTATACCGTACTACGCAGATAATTATAATCCTTTTCGCCGTATAAAAAGTACGGAGTTTGGGAGTTGGCGTTTCATCCTGACATCTCAGCATCTCCGAGTAATAAAAAAACGCTGGGAGAAATCTCCCAGCGCAAGCAGCCCTAATCACGGTACCGACGTGTGCCAATCCAAAGCGGACCCAGCACCCACAACCAAGGCAGTGAAAATGTTCTCGTCACTTTTAATACCGTAAGCACCAGCGTTAAAGCAAATAAGAGGGTCATTGTAATTATTTCGGAGCGGTGAGGTTTCTTGTCCATACACAGAACGCCTCGTATATCTGGTTACATCCGAGAAGTAGCATAAAAGTCAATGTGCTTCATCCGGTTTGGCAGGTGCTGCGGTAATATCGCGGTAGAAAGTGGCCCATGCAGCTTCCTCATAGGGGTGCACGAAGAAAAAGCCAATGCTCAATGGAATGGTCAGCAGAAGAACCATAGAAATCGCCATAGCCTCTGACCCGGAGAAATATCTGAGAATCAGAAAATACCCTGCATACAGTGGCAGCGCACAGAGCAGCTCCCAGCCAATGAAGCTGAAATCCAGACAGAACAGCCGCCATTTG
>OIJX01000266.1_pt1 | contig 11603 bp, 10 predicted proteins | sample 1583661 | NCBI WGS metagenome assembly OIJX01 (sample SAMN02674605, study PRJEB24791) | human gut metagenome, SKBSTL067 | isolation source: stool | host: Homo sapiens | place: USA
GAGCTGCTCTTCGGCGTCATCTTCTGGGATTACAGCGGCTTCAAGTTCAATCTGGGAGGCCGTGTCAACCTGCTCTACTGCTTTTTCTGGGGCATCGCGGCGGTGGTCTGGATTCGGTACGGCTACCCCCTCATCGCAAAGCTGATGGCAAAGCTCAAAAAGCACATCCTGCCGTGGATGACGGTGGTGCTGACGGTGTTCATGGCCGTGAACATGGGGCTTTCCGGTCTGGCGCTGGCCCGCTACGACGCCCGCACCAGCGGCCTCGCCCCGGCAAACCGGCTGGACGTCTTCCTCGACGAGCACTTCGACAATGCCCGGATGGAGCGGGTATACCCCAACGCAAAGAAGACGTAAAACTTGCAGGGGACTCTTTTCTCTCTTCCGGAAGTGTAGTAAAATAAGGGCAGAAATGTTCTCACGAAGAACGAAGGAGGACCTGTATGAAATTCTTTATCGATACCGCAAATGTGGACGAGATCCGCAAGGCCAATGATATGGGCGTCATTTCGGGCGTCACCACCAACCCCAGCCTCATCGCAAAGGAGCACAAGGACTACGCCAAGACGCTGGCGGAGATCGCCTCCATCGTGGACGGCCCCATCTCCGGTGAGGTGAAGGCCACTACCACTGATGCGGAGACGATGGTGAAGGAGGGAGAGGCCATCTATGCCCTCGACCCCAAGCACATGGTCGTCAAGATCCCCATGACCGTGGAGGGTCTCAAGGCCATCAAGGCCCTGAGCGCCAAGGGCATCCCCACCAACTGCACCCTCATCTTCTCGGCCAATCAGGCCCTGCTGGCTGCACGGGCCGGTGCGGCCTATGTCAGCCCCTTCCTTGGCCGTCTTGATGACATCAGCCAGCCGGGCATCGACCTTGTCCGCACCATCAGCGAGATCTTCGCCAACTACCCGGACATCCATACGCAGATCATTGCGGCCTCTGTCCGCAACCCCATTCATATCACCGAGTGTGCGCTGGCCGGTGCGGACATCGCCACCGTGCCCTACAAGGTCATCGAGCAGATGACCAGGCACCCCCTCACCGATCAGGGCATCGAGAAGTTCAAGGCGGACTATACCGCCGTCTTCGGCGCATAAGAGCAAAACAAAAAAGCGGCAGACCGTCGGGCCTGCCGCTTTTGCTGTATCCGGGATGATCAGAAGATCTTCACTTCGTCCTTGTCCATAAAGGCGGCACCGGCGAAACCGGAAGCCTCCAGCTGGCCCAGCTGCTTGCCCAGCTTCTTGGCCTGAGGCAGAACGGTGACGTTGTAGGTGTCGCGCAGCTGTGCGGCTTTGGTCAGCACGGAGGGGAAGTCCACGTCGCTGTTGTAGAGCAGGGCAATCTTCTGCTTGGCACCGGGGATCTGATAACCCTGCTCCAGCAGGATGCCGCAGACGCGCTCGAAGCCGATGGAGAAGCCCACGGCGGGCACCTTGGTGCCCAGGAACTTGCCGATCATGTTGTCGTAGCGGCCGCCGCCAGCCACTGCACCGCTGAACTGCGGGCAGGTGATCTCAAACACCATGCCGGTGTAGTAGCCCTGGCCGCGCACCAGGCTGGGGCAGTAGGCCACATCGAAGCGGCCGTTGGCCATGGCCTTTGCGGTGGCCAGCACATACTTCAGGTCATCGGCAATGGCGGGGTCGGCACAGCGGGAGGCTACGGACTCCAGTGTCACATCACCGGCGGCAATGAAATCGGCCAGCGCGTTGATGGCAGCTTCGGGCAGCTGCTTCTCGGTCAGCTCGGCCTTCACGCCCTCGGCACCGATCTTATCCATCTTGTCAAAGGTGATGCAGACAGAGTCCAACGTGTCGGCGGCAAAGCCCATGCTCTCCAGCATTCCGCGCAGGATGCGGCGGTCATTGATGTTCACGGTGAAGCCGGTAAAGCCGATGCCCAGCAGGGCACGGGCGGTCACATCGATCAGCTCCACCTCGGCGTTGGGGCTCTCGTCGCCCAGAATGTCGATGTCGCACTGGACAAACTCGCGCAGGCGGCCCTTCTGGGGGCGCTCGGCGCGGAACACGCGGTCGGTCTGGATGACCTTGAAGGGGTGGGGGAGCTTGTCCTTGTTGGCAGCGTAGAAACGGCTCAGGGGCAGGGTCAGATCATAGCGCAGGCCCATGTCGGAGAGCTGCTTGGGGTCGCCGGATCCCAGCGCGCTGGTCAGCTTGTCACCGCGCTTCATCACCTTGAAGATGAGGTTCAGGTTGTCGCCGCCGTCGGATTTGTCCAGGTTCTCCATATCCTCCAGCATGGGGGTGGAGATGCGCTCAAAGCCGGAAGCACGGTAGGTCTCCAGGATCTTGCCCTGGATGTAGTCGCGCAGGGTCTGCTCAGCGGGCAGCAAGTCGCGCATACCCTTCAATGCCTGTGATTTCATAGTTGGTTCCTCTTTCTGAAAGTTAAACCCCTCCGTCACGCCTGACGGCGTGCCACCTCCCCTGATAGGGGAGGCCTTGGCAGTCCTCACAAAGTTTCCGGTTTCGCCAGAGGCTCCTCTACTAGGGGAGCTGGCGAGCGAAGCGAGACTGAGAGGTTAATATTGATATAACGTATCTATAATTATAAAGAATCATGCCGTTTTGTCAATGAAAAAGGGCACACTGACAGAACGAGGTGATAAAACAGATGAAACAGTTTACAGCGCGCCACCCCTGGGCGATCCTGGCGGCGGGGGCAGCCATTCAGATCCTGACGGGCCTGCCTGCGGCGTGGGGCGTGTTCCAGCAGCCGGTGATGGACGAGTTCAGCCTGACCGAGGACGGCGCGGGCTATGCGTTCGGCATCCTGATCGCAGCGTTCGGGGTGGGCTGCGTCATCGGCGGTTTTTTGCAGGATAAAAAAGGCCCGCGCTGTGCGGCGCTGTGGGGCACCGGCCTGCTCTGCGGCGGGTTCTTTGCGGCGGCCCTCCTGCCCGGGGAGAAGGGCGCATGGTTCTGGGCAGTGTTCAGCATTCCGGCGGGGCTGGGCACGGCGTTTCTCTATCCGTCCATCCAGTCCTGCGCCCAGAAATGGTACGCCGGGCGCAAGGGCCTTGCCACGGGGGTCATTGGCGGCGCGGTGGGCCTGAGCGGTGCGTTCCTGACCGGATTCGTCCGCACGGCGCTGAAGGGCTTTGGCCCGGTGCAGGGGATCCGGGGGGCGTTCTGGGCGCTGGGGGCACTCACACTGCCAATCTGCCTGGTGGGCAGCGCTCTGCTCACCGACCCGCCCCCGGCAAAGCAGAAACCCGAGGAGCAGGGCAGGGGAAAGGGCACCCCGGCCCTCGACCTTGCCCCGCTGCAGATGCTCAGAACAAAGCAATACTGGCTCTGCACCGGGGCGGTCTGCTGTTCCACCCCGGCGGTGCTGCTATTCAGCCCCATCATCTTAAAGCTGGGCATGGAGCGGGGCCTGGACGAGGGCGCTGCCCTGTGGAGTGTGGTGCTGGGCAGCGTGGGCAGCGCGGCGGGCCGCTTGCTGATGCCTCTGCTCAGCGACCGGATCGGCCGCCGCCCCACTGACCTGATCCTGTTCGGCGTGTCGCTGGGGCTTTCAGCGGCCTTCCTGTTCGCACAGGGGTGGCTCGTTGTGGCTGTGTACGCAGGGCTCACCTTCTGTTATTCGGCGCTGGCGGCGGTGCTGCCTTCCCTCTCCACCGACCTGTTCGGCCTGCCCCACGCCGGGGTGAACTACGGCTTTCTGGCGCTGGGACAGAGCGTGGGCAGCCTTGCCTTCCCCTTTGCAGCGAACCTCTGGGGTCTTGCCACCGGGCGGCACTGGCTGGCCATGGCAGGCGCGGCGGCGGGCTTTGTGTGCATCTGGGCGCTCCGGCCTGTCAGGGCCCAACAGCCGCCCAGAAAAAACTGAACCGGACAGCGCAAGATATTCCTTTTGACAAATATGATAGAAATGTGACGAACTGGGCAGCGAAAGCGGTGAAAGTGCTAGTTAGTAGTAAATAACCGTTAAAAATGCTTGTGAAAAAATCCGCAAAACGTCTTGCAAATTCCGCCAAGGTTCTCTATAATAAAATTATGCGTGGTAGTACCGGCGTGGCGCGGAAGAGAGCGGCGCAGCCGGTCAATGCAAACGGCAGGACACCCCCTGCCAATGGCATCAATTTGTCAAAAGGAGAGTATGATTATGACCTATTCGCAGCAAGTACAGAATATGTGCCCGATCACCAAAGGTCCTAAGCATGGTCCGGCTCCCATCCCCGAAGAGGGCGCATGGGTCAAGGCCTATGAGATCAAGGACATCAGCGGCTACACCCATGGTGTGGGCTGGTGTGCACCCCAGCAGGGCACCTGCAAGCTGTCTCTGAACATCAAGAACGGTGTCATCGAGGAGGCTCTGGTGGAGACCATCGGCTGCTCCGGCATGACCCATTCCGCTGCTATGGCTGGCGAGATCCTGCCCGGCAAGACCATTCTGGAAGCTCTGAACACCGACCTGGTGTGCGATGCCATCAACGTGGCAATGCGCGAGCTGTTCCTCCAGATCGTCTACGGCCGCAGCCAGACCGCTTTCTCTGAGGACGGTCTGCCCATCGGCGCAGGTCTGGATGACCTGGGCAAGGGCCTGCGCTCCATGACCGGCACCATCTTCTCCACCAAGGCCAAGGGTGTCCGTTACCTGGAGCTGACCGAGGGCTACATCAACAAGCTGGCTCTGGATGCCAACGATGAGGTCATCGGCTATCAGTTCGTCAAGCTGGGCAAGATGATGGAGGATATCCGTCACGGCAAGACCCCCAACGAGGCTTACGAGAAGAACGTGGGTACTTACGGCCGCTTCAGCAAGGAGCAGGGCGCTGTCAAGTACATTGACCCGCGTGAGGAATAAGAGAGGAGGAACAACTCATGGCAACTTTTGAATCTATGGATCGCCGTATGCCGAAAATTGAGGCATGCCTGAAGGCCAACGGCCTGGAGTCTCTGGACGCTTGCAACGAGATGCTCCTCGCTAAGGGCATCGACTGCGACAAGATCGTGCGCGGCGTGCAGCCCATCTGCTTTGATAACGCTGTCTGGGCATACACCCTGGGCACCGCCATCGCCGTCAAGCGCGGCCTGACCGACGCTGCCGAGTGCGCTGCTGCCATCGGCGAAGGTCTGGAAGCATTCACCATCCCCGGCTCTGTTGCTGAGCAGCGTCAGGTCGGTCTGGGCCACGGCAACCTGGGCGCTCGTCTGCTGAGCGAGGACACCACCTGCTTCGCTTTCCTGGCAGGCCACGAGTCCTTTGCTGCTGCTGAGGGTGCTATCGGTATCGCCCGCACTGCAAACAAGGTCCGCAAGACCCCCCTGCGTGTTATCCTGAACGGCCTGGGCAAGGATGCAGCTTACATCATTTCCCGTATCAACGGCTTCACCTATGTGCAGACCGAGTACGATATCCCCTCCCAGACCCTGACCGTCGTCAAGGAGATCCCCTTCTCCGAGGGTGAGCGCGCTGCTGTTAAGTGCTACGGCGCAAACGACGTTATGGAAGGCGTTGCCATCATGAAGAAGGAGGACGTTCAGTGCTCCATCACCGGTAACTCCACCAACCCCGTCCGCTTCCAGCACCTGGTTGCAGGTACCTATAAGAAGTGGGCCATCGAGAACGGCAAGAAGTACTTCTCCGTTGCTTCCGGCGGCGGCACGGGCCGTACCCTGCACCCCGATAACGTGGCTGCAGGCCCCGCAAGCTATGGCCTGACCGACTCTCTGGGCCGCGTCCATGGTGATGCTCAGTTCGCAGGTTCCTCCTCCGTGCCCGCACACGTTGAGATGATGGGCCTGATCGGCATGGGCAACAACCCCATGGTCGGCGCTACCGTTGCCTGCGCTGTTGCTGCTGCACAGGCCAACGCCTGATCTTTTCCTAGTTCGGCAAAGGGGGCTGCCTTCCGAATGGGCAGCCCCCTTTTTATGCTGAGATATGTTCGCGCAGGCTAACTGCCTGCAACATTGGTTCAACTGAGAAGGAAAAAGAAGAAACCATGAAAAACACGAAGATGAAACAGAGCATTGCAGCGCTGGCCATGGCCGCTGTCGTTGCAGTGAGCCTGCTGGGCTACGGCTGCGGCAGCAAGTCCGCCTCCACCACCGGCGCTGGTGCTACCGGCGATTTTACCGGCACTGCCAAGGGCTTTGGCGGCGATGTTACCGTTACCCTGACCCTGACCGACGGCAAGATCACCGGCTGCACCGCTGAGGGTGCCGATGAGACCGAGGGCGTGGGCTCCAAGGCAATCGAGCAGCTGCCCGGCGAGATCGCCGAGAGCGGCAGCATCGAAGTAGATGGCGTGTCCGGTGCTACCATCACCTCCAATGCCATCAAGGAGGCAGCCGCTGCTGCCATCACCGCTGCTGGTCTGAAGCCTGAGGATTTCCAGACCGCTGTGGAGAACAACGCTGAGCCTGCTGAGGACTCTACCGTTGATACCGACATCGTCATCGTGGGTGCAGGCGGCGCAGGTATGACCGCTGCCCTGACTGCCACCAGCGAGGGCAAGAGCGTTGTCATCGTGGAGAGCCAGTCCATGGTGGGCGGCAACTCCGTGCGCGCTACCGGCGGCATGAATGCCGGCAAGACCGTGTATCAGGATGAGAACGAGTTTGCCGAGGGCGCAGGTGTCGAAAAGACCCTGAAGGCTGCTGCTGAAAAGTATGCTGATAACGAGACCATCACCGCTCTGGCTGCTACCGTGGCCGAGCAGTGGGCTGCTTACCAGGCCAACCCCACTGGCTACTTTGACAGCGTTGAGCTGATGGAGCTGGATACCATGATCGGCGGCAAGGGTATCAATGACCCTGCTCTGGTGGAGACCCTGTGCTCCAACAGCGCTGATGCCATCGACTGGCTGGGTGAGCAGGGCATCACCCTGCACAGTGTTTCCAGCTTCGGCGGCGCATCCGTCAAGCGGATCCACCGCCCGGTGGACGCTGAGGGCAAGACTCTTTCCGTGGGTTCCTATATGATCCCTCTGCTGGAGGAGAATTGCCAGAAGGCTGGTGTCCAGATGATGCTGAACACCACCGCCACCGAGATCCTGACCGATGACAACGGCGCTGCTGTTGGCATCAAGGCCACCGGTGCTTCCGGTGAGACCATCACCATCAATGCCAAGGCTGTGGTGCTGACCACCGGCGGTTTCGGCGCAAATCTCGATATGGTCGTTGAGTACAAGCCCGAGCTGAAGGGCTTTATGACCACCAACGCCCCCGGCATCCTGGGCCAGGGCATCAAGATGGCACAGGCCATCGGTGCTGACACCGTGGATATGGATCAGATCCAGATCCACCCCACCGTGGAGGCTAACACCGCTGCTCTGATCACCGAGGGTCTGCGCGGCGACGGCGCTGTGCTGATCAATGCCGAGGGCAAGCGCTTCATTGATGAAGTCGGTACCCGTGATGTGGTTTCCGCTGCCGAGATCGCTCAGACCGGCAGCTACAGCTGGCTGGTGGTGGATCAGGCTATGGTGGATGCCTCCAGCGTCATTCAGGGCTACATCAAGAAGGGCTACACCGTGACCGGTGAGACCTATGAGGAACTGGGCAAGGCAATGGGCGTTGATGAGGCTGCTTTTGCCGAGACCATGAACACCTGGAACGGCTATGTTGAGGCCAAGAACGACCCCGACTTCGGCCGCACCAGCTTTGCAAACAAGCTGGATACCGCTCCCTACTATGCCATCAAGGTCACCGCAGGTGTGCACCACACCATGGGCGGCCTGAAGATCAACACCAACACCGAAGTCCTGAACGAGAACGGCGAGGTCATCCCCGGCCTGTTCGCAGCAGGTGAGGTGACCGGTGGTGTCCACGGTGCAAACCGCCTGGGCGGCAATGCCGTGGCTGACTTCACTGTCTTTGGCCGCATTGCCGGTGCTGCTGCCAGCAAGTACGCTGCATGAAACGCCTGAAAGGCTGGCAGAAAAATCTGATCTTTGCGGCCGTGGTGCTGGCCGCGGCAGCACTCCTGTTCGTGCTGTACCGTGCCAACGCCCCCAAAGCGGAGCCGCTGGTGGCCGTGGTCGATTTCGGCGACGGCATTACCGAGACGATCCCGCTGGACGAGGACCACGATTATCTGTATGATGTGGGCGATTACATCGTGCATCTGCAGGTAAAGGATGGGGCCATCGCCTTCCTTGACAGTCAGTGCCCGGACCATGTGTGCGAGCAATTCGGCTGGCTGAGCGAGCAGGATGCTTGGGCCGCCTGTGTCCCCGCCGGGGTCTATGTAACGGTGCAGGCCGCAGAAACAGAATAAAACAAAGAGGCCGCCGTGCAGGAGATGATCCTGCACGGCGGCCTGTTGTATAGGGGGAAATGTTATTTCACGTATTTGCCTTCGCAGATATTCTTGCAGCAGGCGCTGATGGGGAACCAGCAGCAGTCCCGGCAGATATCGGCCAGCATCTCGGGGGTGGCTTTGGCATCAATCTCCCGGATGAGAGCCTGATAGTCGTATTCTTTTTCCTCCAGCCCGAAATACTCCACGGTCTTGCGGTCGTACCGCTTGACCTTTTCCTGTGTGTCGCACAGGTCGGTGCCCAGCTTGTTGGGGCAGCAGGAGCAGAGGGTGTCGGTGGAGAAGGTGAGCTGGATCTTCGTCCCGGGCACCTCCCGCAGCTGGTGGACGACATCATTCATGTGCTCCACAAAGGCTTCGCTGTAGCCATGGCCGGAGTAGCCCTGGGTGCAGAGCAGGTGATGCGGGCGCAGTACGATGCTCATGCCTTTTTTACCCCCGGGATCCGCTTCCGGATGTTCAGGCCCAGCACGCAGGCCAGCACAGCCTTGATGATGGCGGTGGGGATGAAGGGAAGAACGCAGGCGGAAACGGCCACAGACACGGTGCTGTGGGCGACGATCACAAACAGGATGACACCCACGATATAGTTGACCACAGTGCCCACGACAACCGCCACGGGGAAAGCACCCTTGAAGGCATCCCTGTGCTCCACGCCCAGGCCGATGATGTAGGCCATGATGGGGAAGGAGATCAGGAAGCCGCCGGTGGGGCCGACAAACTTGTCGATGCCGCCGGAGAAGTTGGCCAGCACCGGCACGCCCACAGCGCCCAGCAGCAGGTAAACGAGCGTGGCAATGGCGGACAGCTTGGAGCCCAGCACCACAGCCGCCAGCGTGATGGCGAAGGTCTGCATGGTCATGGGTACACCCAGCGGCATGGGGATGGAGATCTGTGCCATCACGGCGATGACGGCGGCAAACAGGCCCGCGTAGCAGATATCGCGCACCGAGAACTTACTGTTCTGATTCATAGAAAAAATCCTCCTCTGGTTTGGTACAAACAACGTCCCGATTAAACCAGAAAGCGGCGGACAGGTCAACTTGCGATTTGCACAAAGGTTTACAATCTGTGAAAATTTGCTGAAAAGCGTTCAAACGAAATTTGGACGCTTGTGTATCCGGGAAAAATGCGATACACTACACCTATACATATGAAAGGAATCTGACAGGCCGCCCCAGGCGGGCCTGAATCTGATAGGAGGAACATGATGATCTGGAATAAGAAGAAGGACGGCGCGGAGAACCCGGGTGCGGAAACGCCTGCGGCACAGACAACCAAGGCCCCGGTGCTGTTTTTGCAGAAGAACTGGAAATGGCTCGTGCCGGTGGTTTGTGTGGTGATCGCGGGCGGTGTGTTTTTACTCAAGCCCAAGAGCGCCAGCACTACAGTCGTGGACCCCAGTTATCTGGAGGCCAGCCCTGAAGTGCGGGATGTCTCCAATACCCTGAGCGGCACCGGTACCCTGAACCCTGCCAACACCTACACCGTGAAATCTCTGGTGGAGGGCAAGGTGCTCACCGGCGAGTTTGAGGAGGGCGACGTGCTGGATGAGGGGACCGTCCTCTACACGCTGGACAGCTCGGACGCTTCCACCAATTTTGAAAAGGCCGAGATCGCCATGCAGCAGGCGCAGCGCAGCTATGACAAGGTGGTGGACCGCCAGTATGTGCGTGCCGAAGTGGATGGCACCGTGAGCACCCTGAAAGTCGCCAAGGGCGACGAGGTGACCAGCGGGCAGGAGGTCGCCATCATCCGCGACAGCTCCAAAATGCTGCTGACGCTGGAATTCCCCGCCGCCGATGCCGCCAATTTCAGCGTGGGCCAGACCGCCCAGGTGACGCTGGACGGCACCTTTGAGCAGCTGGACGGCACCGTGACCAGCGTGACCGGAACGGATGCCCTGAGCACCGGCAACCTGCTCACCCGCACCGTGACCATTGCCGTGCAGAACGCGGGCGGTCTGACCACCGCGCAGGCGGCCACCGCCTCCATCAACGGGGTCAGCTCCATCGGTTCTGCCACCTTTGGCTATCAGGCGGAGCGTACCCTGACCGCACAGGCTGCAGGTACTGTGACCTCCATCCATGTGCAGGAGGGCCAGACCGTTGCCGAGAACGATATCCTGATCGAGCTGAGCGGCGATGACCTGACCGAGAGCATCCAGTCCGCCTCTGAGACCCTGCGCAGCGCTGAGATCTCCCTGCAGAACCTGCAGGATACCATGGCCAACTATACCGTCACCTCTCCCATCAGCGGCACCATCATTGAAAAGGATGCCAAGGTGGGCGATGCGGTCAAATCCGGCGATACCCTCTGCGTCATCTACGACCTGAGCTATCTGGAAATGGTCATCAACGTGGACGAACTGCAGATCAGCTCCCTGTCTGTGGGCCAGAAAGTGCAGATCACAGCCGATGCCGTGCAGGATAAGAATTATGTGGGCACTGTGACCCGCGTCTCCATGAAGGGCGCTTCCAACGGCGGTACCACCACCTACCCGGTGACCATCCGCATTGACGAGACCGACGGCCTGCGCCCCGGCATGAACGCCAACGCTGAGATCGTGGTGGCTGAGGCTGCCAATGCCCTGACCGTGCCCAATGCGGCCATCGTCCGGGGCGGCTATGTGCTGGTGACCCAGGATTCCCCCAGCGCTTCCAAGGCGGATACCACCATGGAGGCACCCGAGGGCTTTGTCTATGTGGCCGTCAAGACTGGTGTCAGCGATGATGATTACACCCAGATCGTCAGCGGCATCCAGGAGGGGGACACCATTGGTTACGACCCCAACTCGGTCAGCAGCGACAGCTACTATGACGATGGCAGCGGCATGATGATCTTCTGATGGGAGGATGGAATGAGTGCTCTGATCGAATTTGATGCGGTCTGCAAGTATTACCAGATGGGTGACACCACGGTAAAAGCCGCCGACCACATCACCATGAAAATAGAAAAAGGCGAGTTTGTTGCCATTGTGGGCCAGTCCGGCTCCGGCAAGTCCACCTGCATGAACATCATCGGCTGCCTGGATGTGCCCACGGCGGGCACCTACCGGCTGAACGGCCGGGATGTGGGCAAGATGAGCCGGAATGAATTGGCCTCCATCCGCAACGAGATGCTGGGGTTCATCTTCCAGCAGTATAATCTTCTGCCCAAATTAAACTTACTGGAAAACGTGGAGGTGCCGCTGGTCTATGCAGGCATCCCCCGCGCTGAGCGCCACCGCCGGGCCCGCGAGGTGCTGGAGCAGGTGGGGCTGGGCGATAAGCTGAAAAACAAGCCCAACCAGCTTTCGG
>OIJX01000286.1_pt1 | contig 10765 bp, 8 predicted proteins | sample 1583661 | NCBI WGS metagenome assembly OIJX01 (sample SAMN02674605, study PRJEB24791) | human gut metagenome, SKBSTL067 | isolation source: stool | host: Homo sapiens | place: USA
TGCCACGGCGGCAGTGCGGTGGCCCGGCGGCTGGTGGAAGCCTGCATCGCGGCGGGCGCGTCGCCTGCCGCCCCCGGCGAGTACACCCGCCGCGCCTTCCTGAACGGCAAGCTCAGCCTGACGCAGGCAGAGGCGGTCATGGACCTCATCTCTGCCGATGGCCGACAGGGGGCAGCACTGGCGAATGCCTCCCTGAACGGTGCGCTGTCCCGGAAGATCACAGCACAAAAGGACGCGCTGACGGCCTTGCAGGCCCATCTGGCGGCTTGGGTGGACTTCCCGGAGGAGGATGTCCCCGAGCTGAGTCAGAGCCATCTCTGCGCCGTTTTGGGCGGGGTAGAGCGGGAACTGGATGCCCTCATCCAGAGCTATGACGCGAGCGCTGTCCTCCGCGAGGGCGTGGACTGCGCCATCGTGGGCCGGCCGAACGCGGGCAAATCCACCCTTCTGAATCTGCTGGCCGGGTTCGACCGGGCCATCGTCACGCCGGTGGCGGGCACGACCCGGGATGTGGTGGAACAGGCCGTCCAGCTGGGCGATGTCCGGCTGAACCTCTTCGACACCGCCGGTCTGCGCCAGACGGAGGACGCCATCGAGGCCGAGGGCATCCGCCGCAGCTGGAAGAAGCTAGAGGAGGCGGGCTTGATCCTCGCCGTCTTTGACGGCTCAGAGCGCCCGACCCGAGAGGATCTGGAGCTGGCAAAGCGCTGTGCGGGCCGTCCGGCCATCGCGCTGGTCAACAAGGAGGACAAGCCCTCCCAGTTCGATGCCGAGTGGATCGCACCCTATTTTGCGATGGTGCTGCCGGTCTGCTGTCAGGAGGAGGGGGCGCGGAAGGTCATCGCAGCGGCTGTGGCCCGTCTGCTGGGCACGAGCCAGATCGACCCCCACGCCGCCAGCCTCTCGGGCCAGCGGCAGCTCTCTGCTGCCACCCGCGCCCGGGATGCAGTGTCCGGTGCGCTGGACGCCGCACAGGGGCTGGGGCTGGACGCTGTGTCGGTCTGTGTGGACGATGCGCTGGATGCCCTCTGTGAGCTGACCGGGGAGAACGCCTCGGAGGCGGTCATCAATGAGGTGTTTGAGAGGTTCTGTGTGGGAAAGTAAAAGGGAACTTCGCTTTACGAAAAATCGATCGAGGAAAAATAGACAGCAATGAACCATTTAGGAGACTACGACGTTATCGTCATCGGTGCCGGTCATGCGGGCATCGAAGCGGCCCACGCCGCCGCGATGCTGGGCGCAAAAACGGCAGTGTTCACCCTGAGTCTGGACGCCATCGGCAATATGCCCTGCAACCCCAGCATCGGCGGAACTGCAAAAGGAACGCTGGTACGTGAATTGGATGCGCTGGGCGGCGTGATGGGCCTTGCGGCGGATGCCACCTACCTGCAGAGCCGGATGCTGAACAAGGGCAAAGGCCCTGCCGTTCATGCCCTGCGCGTTCAGACCGACCGCAAGCGCTACCATGAATATATGAAGCACGCCCTTGAACTCACGCCCGGCCTTGCCATCCATCAGGCCGAGGTGGTGGGCATTGAGGTGGAGAACGGCCATGTCAAGGGCGTTGTGACCCAGCTGAACGGGGAGTACAGCGCAAAGTGTGTGGTCATTGCCACGGGCACCAACCTGGGCGGTAAAATTTTTGTCGGTGATGCGTGGTATGCTTCCGGCCCTGACGGGATGCACGCCGCCAATGCCCTGACCGAAAGCCTGAAAGCCGCCGGTCTGCCTCTGCGGCGGTTCAAGACCGGTACCCCTGCCCGCGTCCACCGGAGAAGCATCGACTTCTCCAAGCTGGAATGCCAGCCTGGAGACCCGGACAGTGAACTGCAGCCCTTCAGCTTTCTGACGGATGCACCCATGCACAACAAGGTCGAATGCTGGATCGCCTACACCAACCCCGAAACCCACCGGATCATTCTGGACAACATCCAGCGCAGCCCGCTCTATGGCGGCATGATCGAGGGGGTTGGCCCCCGGTACTGCCCCTCCATTGAGGACAAGGTGGTGCGCTTTGCGGGCAAGGACCGGCACCCCATCTTTGTGGAGCCCTGCGGCGAGAACACAGAGGAGATGTATCTGCAGGGTGCGTCCAGCAGCCTGCCTGAGGATGTGCAGAACGCCTTTTACCGGAGCATTCAGGGCTTTGAACACATTGAAATCATGCGCCCGGCCTACGCCATCGAGTATGACTGCGTAGACCCGACCAGTCTGGAGGCCACGCTGGAGAGCAAGGTGGTGCGGGGCCTGTATGGTGCAGGCCAGTTCAACGGCACCTCCGGCTACGAGGAAGCCGCCGCGCAGGGTCTGCTGGCAGGTCTGAACGCTGCCCGCAGTGCAAAAGGGGAGAGTCAGCTCATCCTGGAGCGTCAGACCAGTTATCTGGGCACGCTGGTGGATGACCTTGTCACAAAGGGGGTCATGGACCCTTACCGCATGATGACCAGCCGGAGCGAGTACCGCCTGACCCTGCGGCAGGACAACGCCGATCAGCGGCTGACCCCCATTGGCCGGGAGTATGGTCTGGTGCAGGATGACCGCTGGGCAAAATACCAGCACACCCAGAGCATTCTGGAAGCGGAGCGCCGCCGCCTGCACGAGACCCACCTGCGCACTGCTGACCTGCGCGCTGCCATGGAAGCAGCCGGGCTGACCCCTGCCGCGGAGGGCGGCATTGCCGAGGAGCTGCTCCGCCGCCCCGAGATCAGCTACCCGCTGTTGGCGGGGGTGATCGGCTGGGGCGAGGGCATCACCCCCATGCTGGCCGAGCGGCTGGAGACCGAGATCAAGTACGCAGGCTACATTGCCCGGCAGGATCGGATGATCCGTGACGTGGCTCGCCACGAAAAGACCCTGATCCCCGCAGATTTTGAGTATGCTGACCTGACCGGCCTGACGCTGGAGGCCCGTGAGAAGCTGACCCGCATCCGCCCGAAGAATCTGGGGCAGGCGGGCCGCATCCCCGGTGTGTCGCCCTCCGATGTGGCGCAGCTGAGTATTGCTTTAACAGTGAGAGAGAAAACCTAATGCAATGCCAAGGCCTCTCCTACTAGGAGAGGTGGCAGTGCGTAGCACTGACGGAGAGGTTGGACGAAGGATAGCATAACCTCTGTACAACCTCTCAGCCGCCTGCGGCGACAGCTCCCCTGATAGGGGAGCCATTGATAAAAAGAGAAAAGAATTGCCTCACACGAAAAGGGACAGATAAATGATCGACAAGAACAGATTAGAGCAAAAATGTTCCATGTGGAACATTGCGCTGACCGGGGACCAGCTGGACCAGCTGGATGCCTTTGCGCAGATCCTGGTGGACTACAACCAGAAGGTCAATCTGACCGCCATCACCGACCCGGAGGGCATTGAGGACAAGCACTTCCTCGACAGCCTGCTGTTTGCCAGCCAGCCCGAAGTGGCAGGGAAGATGGTGGACGTGGGTGCCGGTGCCGGATTCCCGGGCATCGTGACAAAGATCTACAAGCCCGAGTTGGAGCTGACCCTGATGGAACCCACCGGCAAGCGGGTGGAGTTCTTGAAGTATGCCTGCGCTCAGCTGGGCCTGACCGGGGTGGAGTTTGCCAAGGAGCGCGCCGAGGAAGCCGCCCGCAAAGCATGGCGGGAGCAGTTTGATCTGGCCTCTGCCCGTGCGGTGGCGGCTCTGCCCATGCTGGCCGAGTACTGCTTACCGCTGGTCAAGGTGGGTGGCAGCTTCCTTGCCATGAAAGGCGCTTCCGGCGAGGAGGAGCTGGCTGCGGCCCGCGGTGCCATCCGGAAGCTGGGCGGTGAGTATAAGGAGACCCGCACCCTGCATCTGCCGGGCGGCGATACCCGCACCCTCATCCTCTGCAAAAAGATTTCGCAAACTCCGACAGCCTACCCCAGAAACGGTGGAAAGATCGCAAAGTCTCCGCTGAAATAACGAAAAACCGCAAGATAAATGCCAAGCCCTGCCGAACGATTCTTCTGGCAGGGCTTTTTGATTTCTGGTACACTGGAACTGCAATGAGTGAGTTTTCCACCGTTTCCCGGGAAACAGTGGAAAACTGCGTCACATTTCAGCGAAAGGGGAAAGAATCATGTTTGAATGGAAGAAATCTGCCGGAAAGATCTACACCCTGCCTGTGGAAAGCATCCGTCCCTCGCCGTTTCAGGCTCGGACTGTTTTTGATGAAAAGGAGCTGGCGGGGCTGGCTCAGAGCATCCGGGAAAACGGCCTGCTTCAGCCCATCTCGGTGAGGAAGGTCGAGGGTGGTTACGAGCTGGTCGCAGGGGAGCGGCGGCTCCGCGCCTGCAAGCTGGCCAAGATGGAGACCATCCCGGCCATCCTCTGTGACTGCGGTGACCAGCGGACTGCGGCGCTGGGTCTGCTGGAAAACATCCAGAGGGAAGACCTGAACCCCTTTGAGCAGGCACAGGGGCTGCGGGATGTGATCGCCCTTTGGGACTGCACCCAGGCCGAGGCGGCCAAGCGGCTGGGCATGGCACAGCCCACCCTTGCCAACAAGCTGCGGCTGCTACAGCTGACGGTGGACCAAAGGCAGTTCGTGTTGGACAATGGCCTGACCGAGCGCCACGCCCGGGCTGTCCTGCGCCTGCCCGAGAACCGGCGGAGCGAAGCCCTTATCACCATTGCCAAGCGGCGGATGAATGCCCGGCAGACCGACCTGTACATTGAGCAGGTGCTCAATGCCGCCGCCCCGGGCAGACACCGCATCTCCATGGTCAAGGATGTGCGCATCTTTGTCAACACCATCGACCATGCCATCCGGCTGATGACGGACAACGGTGTGCCTGCTACGGCCCACAGGGAAGAGCGGGACGGCTATATCGAATACACGGTGCGCATTCCAACCGCAGCCGCGCAAAGATAAAACGCATCGCAATTTTCACAAAAAATGCAATTCCACAGGGGTTTTACGCAAAATAATCAGGAAACAGGTTCAAAAAGCCGCGCTGATGTGCTATACTAGTCTTTAAAGGGGCTTTGCTGGTGGGAAAACAGCGGGGCCCGGCCTCGAATGTTCCACGTGGAACAAATAATTTTCCCGGGAGGAAACAAAGAGCGTGGCTAAAATCGTTGCAATTGCAAACCAAAAAGGCGGCGTGGGCAAGACCACCACGGCCGTGAACCTTTCGTCCTGCGTTGCGGCTCTGGGCAAAAAGACGCTCATCGTCGATCTGGACCCGCAGGGCAATACCACCACCGGTTACGGCATTCCCAAGCGGAGTGTCGATGTGGGTACTTATGAGCTGCTGATCGGTGAGGCGGAGGCAAAGGATGCCATCCGCAAGACCGAGTTCCGCACCGATGTCATCGGTTCCAACACCCGGCTTGCGGGTGCGGGTCTGGAAATGATCGATCTGCCGGGCCGCGAAAGCCGCCTGCGCAAGGCGCTGGCCTCGGTGCAGAAGGACTACGACTTCATCTTTGTGGACTGCCCGCCCAGCCTGGATCTGCTCACCCTGAACGGTCTGTGCGCCTGCGACAGCGTGCTTATCCCCATCCAGTGTGAGTATTACGCACTGGAGGGCCTGTCGGAGCTCATCAGCACCCTCAAGACCATCCGCAAGAAGTACAACCCCTATCTGGACATCGAGGGTGTGGTGTTCACCATGTTCTCCGGGCGGTTCAACCTGACGCTGCAGGTGGTGGATCAGGTCAAAAAGTATTTTGGCTCCAAGGTCTACAAGACCACCATCCCGCGCACCATCCGCATCTCGGAAGCGCCCAGCTACGGCCAGCCCATCAATTTCTATGAGCCCAAGGGCAAGGGCAGCGAGGCTTATATGGATCTTGCCATTGAGTTCGTAAAGAACAACCGCCCGCATGAACCGGCACGCCGCCGCACAAAAGGGAACAGTGCCCCCGCCGAGCAGAAAAGCGCACTGGAACAAGTGAAGCAGGGGGAAGCGTAACCTATGGCAAAAAAAAGAGGAGGACTGGGCCGGGGCCTGGAAAGTCTGTTTGAGGACGCGGCCCCCAGCTTTGAGTCCGATACCAGGATCGAGACGTTACCCCTGCGGGAGATCGAGCCGGACCCCGGCCAGCCCCGCAAGACCTTCGACGACGAGACGCTGGCAGAGCTTTCGGCCAGCATCGCGGAGCATGGTTTGTTGCAGCCCATCGCGGTGCGGCCCCGGGCCTCCGGCGGCTACCTCATCGTAGCCGGTGAGCGCCGCTGGCGTGCCAGCCGGATGGCGGGACTCACTGAGGTGCCGGTCATCGTCAAGGACGTGACCGACGAGCAGGCAATGGAGCTGGCGCTGGTGGAGAACCTCCAGCGCGAAGACCTCGACCCAGTGGAAGAGGCGGCGGGCATCCGTGAGCTGATGGACCGCTGCGGCCTGACGCAGGAGCAGGCCGCCCGCAAGCTGGGCAAGAGCCGCAGTGCGCTGGCCAACATCCTGCGTCTGCTGACTCTGCCGGACTCGGTGCTCGAACTGCTGAAAAGCGGCTTCATCACCATCGGTCACGCAAAGGTGGTCTTGGGGCTGCCGACGCCGGAGCTTCAGGCGGAAGCGGCCCAGATGATCGCAGACAACCAGCTGAATGTCCGTCAGGCTGAGGCCCTCTGCAAAAAGCTGGCCAAGCCCGCGAAAGAGCCTGCGGCCCCGCCGCTGCCCAGCGCCCTGCCGGTGGAAGTGGAAGAAAGCCTCAAGCAGGCACTTGGCAGCGAAGTCCGTGTGGCCTACCACGACGGCAAGGGCAAGCTCACCGTCCATTTCTATTCAGACGACCAGCTGAAGGCGTTCGCCAATCTGCTGGGGCAGTACAGCGTGGAGTAAGCCTCTCAGAGCCTTCGGCGAAGAGAACGAATTTTACGAAATGCCAAGGCCTCTCCTCGGTAGGAGAGGTTGAGCGCAGCAACTGCTCAAGATAGTGAATTTAGCGTACCAAGGCGGGGAACACCGCCTTTGAACGGCACAGCGGAGAACGCTCCCTGTGCAAGCAATAGAGTATAAGGAGAGTTATCATGCTTGACATCAAATTTGTCCGCGACAACCCGGATGCGGTCAAGGAAAACATCAAGAAGAAGTTCCAGGATGCCAAGCTCCCTCTGGTGGATGAAGTCATCGAGAAGGACGCAAAGTACCGCGAGTGCCTGAAGGAAGTTGAGAGCCTGAAGGCTGCCCGCAACAAGCTGAGCAAGGCCAACGGCCCCCTGTTCGGTCAGCTGAAGAAGTGCACCGATGAGGCACAGAAGGCCCAGCTGCAGGCACAGATCGATGCCAACAACGCCGCCGTCAAGGCCGATGCGGACAAGATGGCAGAGCTGGAAGCCGAGGAAGCCAAGCTGGCTGACCGCATCCAGGAGATCATGTACACCATCCCCCAGATGATCGACCCCAGTGTGCCCATCGGCCCCGATGACACCTACAACGTGGAGGCTCAGCGCTTTGGCGAGCCTGTGGTGCCCGATTTCCCCATCCCGTACCACACCGAGATCATGGAGAGCTTTGACGGCATTGATATGGACGCTGCTGGCCGCGTTGCCGGCAATGGCTTCTACTACCTGCTGGGCAACATTGCCCGCCTGCATGAGGCTGTGCTGGCTTATGCCCGCGACTTTATGATCGACAAGGGCTTCACCTATGTCATTCCTCCCTTTATGATGCACGGCAACGTGGTGCAGGGCGTGATGTCCTTCCCCGAGATGGATGCCATGATGTACAAGATCGAGGGCGAGGATCTGTACCTGATCGGTACCAGTGAGCACACCATGATCGGCCGCTTCATCGACCAGACCCTGGACGAGGCCACTCTGCCCCTGACCCTGACCTCCTACAGCCCCTGCTTCCGCAAGGAGAAGGGCGCACACGGCATCGAGGAGCGCGGCATCTACCGCATCCACCAGTTCGAGAAGCAGGAGATGATCGTCGTCTGCCGCCCCGAGGAGAGCGCCGACTGGTACGAGAAGCTCTGGAAGAACTCCGTCGAGCTGTTCCGCAATATGGAGATCCCCGTCCGTCAGCTGAACTGCTGCTCCGGCGACCTCGCCGACCTGAAGGTCAAGAGCTGCGACATTGAGGCATGGAGCCCCCGTCAGCAGAAGTATTTCGAGGTCTGCTCCTGCTCCAATCTGGGCGATGCACAGGCACGCCGCCTGCACATCCGCGTCAAGGGCAAGGACGGCAAGAGCTATCTGGCCCACACCCTGAACAACACCTGCGTGGCTCCTCCGCGTATGCTGATCGCCTTCCTGGAGAACCATCTGCAGGCCGATGGCTCCGTGACCATCCCCAAGGTGCTGCAGCCCTACATGGGCGGCCTGAAAGTTATGGTTCCCACCCACAAGAAGGGCTGAGCCTGAGCTTTTCCACAATGCACTCATAAAATGTTGGAAACCCCGCCGTCCGCGTGATGCAGACGGCGGGGTTTTGTTGTGTAGAAAAACAAAAAGAAAAAAGCTCCTGATTTTTCAATCAGAAGCTTTTTGGTGACCCGTACGGGAATCGAACCCATGTTACAGCCGTGAAAGGGCCGTGTCTTAACCGCTTGACCAACGGGCCTTATAAATACAGAGCTTCGCTAAAACCTCCGACTTCCATCATCCACTATTGCGGACGACCGTCCCCCTTATCTTAGCGAAACTCTGTAATGTGGTAGCGGTAACTGGATTTGAACCGGTGACACTTCGGGTATGAACCGAATGCTCTAGCCAACTGAGCTATACCGCCATATTTATTTTGTGCACTTGAACAGTGCTTTATTATTATAGCCAATCGACCGCGATTTGTCAACAATTATTTCGCAAAAATTCAAAAATTTCTGAAATATCTCCTTTCATGGCGTAAAAAAGACGCTGTAACAGAAAAAACGTTACAGCGTCTTGCGCAAATCATTCCCGATATTTCTCCATCATTTCCTTGAACAGCACAGCCGGAGAGGGCGGCGTGTAGGTAATGGCGTTGGCACCCGCCGCAATGGTGGCGGAAATGCTCTCGCCGGTCTTGCCGCCGCTGGCGATGATGGGCACATCCGGGAACTGCTCTCGGATCTTTGCCACCACCCGGGGCGTGTCGGTGCTGCAGGCCACATTCAGGATGGATGCCCCGGAATCAATGCGGCTCTGGATGTTGGTGTCCTCTTTTGTCACCGTGATGATGACCGGGATGTCCACCACCCGCGAGACCGCCAGCAGGTTCAGGTCAGAGATGGGGGAATTGAGCACCACGCCCATGGCACCCTGGCTCTCCACGTCGCGGGCAAGGTTCAGGGTGCGCACGCCATGGGTGGTGCCGCCGCCCACACCGCAGAACACCGGGATGTAGGATGCCTTGATGATGGCATCGCTGATGGCCTGCTGGGGCGTGAAAGGATAGACCGCGAACACCGCGTCCGCGTCGCAGTTGCGGATGATGGCAAGGTCGGTGGTGAATACAAAGCTTTTCAGCCGCCGCCCGTTGATGACGATGCCGCTGGCGGTATACACCTCCTGGGGCATTTTCAGGATGTTGTGGCGCAGGCGGCTCTCTACGTTGGGGGAAGTTTTCTTTTCAGCTGCCATGGGCAAGTCCTCCGTTTCTCAATTGTTTCAAATAGGAACTATATTATAGGAAAACAGGGGAGTTTATGCAAGAAACATCCTGTGAACAGTCTGCAAATAAAAATCGACCCTCTCCGTCCGTGCTTCACAGCACCGGAGAGGGTCGTTCCTTTAATGTGTTCTAACGTATTCTAAAATATCCTCAGGCACGCCGGCCAGTGCATCGGCTCCGGCGGCAGTCAGCTCTGCGCGGCCCCGGAAGCCCCACAGCGCCCCCATGGCAGGCAGACCGGCATTGTGCCCGGTCAGGATATCTACATCGCTGTCGCCCACAAACAGGGTGCTGGCAGGGTCTGCGTGCAGGTCCTGCATCAGGCTGTAAACACAGGTGGGGTCGGGCTTGGTGGGCACGCCCGGGCGGCTGCCCCGCACCAGAACAAACCGACCTGCCCCGAAATAATGCTCGATGATCTTGCCGCACAGCGGGTCAGACTTGTTGGAGAACACCGCGCACTGCACGCCTGCGGCGTTCAGCGCGTCAATGAGGGCAGCAATGCCCGGGTAAGGTGCGGTCTTGTCCTCCTTGTGGGCATCGTACCGGGCGGTAAACTCTGCCAGCGTAGCGGCCAGCTGCTCCGGTGTGCGGGCATCGGCGGGCGAAAACCGCTCCACGAGCTTCGGGATGCCGTTGCCCACCATGTGCTTGAACTGCTCCACCGTAAACTCCGGCCACCCATGCTGTGCACACACCCAGTTGCCTGCATCAGCCAGGTCGTCGATGGTGTTCAGCAAAGTGCCGTCCAAATCAAATAATACCGTATGAATCATAACAATTTTACTTCCCCTAAAAACAATAACTTTATCTTTATGCCAAGGGCTCCCCCTATTGGGAGAGCTGTCGCCGATCGGCGGCTGAGAGGTTTAATTCGTTTCCATAAATCTGAAAAATTTTTCCGCATCCCGCAGCGGCACGCTCCTCACCTTGAGCTTTACCCAGCCGGGAAAGGTCAGGGTCAGGTTGGTGCGGCCAACGCTGGCAGCCCAGGGGCTTTGTGCTGCGGTCAGGCAGACATCCGGGTGAAACACACAGATGTAATGCAGGTAGAGCCCCTGCTGCCGCCGCAGGGTCATGCGGCCCTCCCGCAGCCAGAGACCCTCCCGCCGGTAGCCGGCCGCGGCTCCGGCCAGCAGTGCCCCAAAGAAGAGCGTGGGGATGAGCAGGGTCACGGTCAGCTGGGGCAGCACTGTGGCCGAGACCAGCGTCAGCAGCAGGCAGAGGG
>OIJX01000294.1_pt1 | contig 10583 bp, 17 predicted proteins | sample 1583661 | NCBI WGS metagenome assembly OIJX01 (sample SAMN02674605, study PRJEB24791) | human gut metagenome, SKBSTL067 | isolation source: stool | host: Homo sapiens | place: USA
TGATCTCTACCATGATTTATTTTCCTCCATGGTTTTAGAAAAATGTGAGCTGCCCGGTCTTGGTCTCGCACAGCGGCGGTGCAGCATCATCCTTTTGGGGTTCCGGCTCTGCCTGCTCAGGCCGGCGGCAGACAGGCTTCATAAAAAGCTCTATCTGTGCCCACTGGCGGCGCAGATACCAAATATCCGTAGAAAAGAACGGTGTGTACCAAATCCTGCTTTGCGGCCCCGCCGGGAGCAGCCCACGGCGATCATACGCGGTGCTTGGTTCAGTAATGGTGTTCCCGATGACTACATATCCAGCACAGCCTAAAAAACTGAGCTGGATGTAGCACATCAGCCCTGCGATCAGGTCAATATCCTGCGCCACAAAAAGCACCTTGTCGTGGTAGCAGATATTTTTTCTCCTGCACAGGTTGGCAAAAGCAATCAGCAGTGCGCCCGCACCGCAGGCCGGGTCCGAAACCGAAAAGAATTCGGCATTCTCTGCCGCCGGATTGCTTCCCCCGGAGATTTCCACCATGCACCTGCAAACATCGTAGGGGGTAAAAAATTGCCCGGAAGCATCGTTGCCCAGCTCACAGAGCATGTACAGCTCTCCCAAAAAATCTTGGTCGGGATTCTGCTCCATTCCCATAATGACCTCGCCCAGCAGTTCAGCAAATTTTTCTTGCTCTGCATCACTGTACTTGGAAATGATGGTCTGATAGGTCTTGGTTCGCTCTGGAGCATTCTTCTTGTCGGTGGCATTGGAAATCTCAATGGCGGTCACCATCACAAAATCCTGCCAGACCTGCCACCGATTGAACCGGCCGCACAGGCTGTTGAAGATTTTCAGGAATGCTTTTTGGTGGTCGTCCCGGATGTTTCGCACTGCCGTTGCCTTTGCCATTGATTATTCCTCCTCTGTGTCAGCGAGGAGATAGTGACCGTTGGAGAACTCGATCACACCAGCGGATTCCATGTCATCCAGCAGGGCGATGGCCTTTTCTGCGGTCACGCCCATCTTTTCCTCCAACATGGCCTGCGTGATGCCGTTGTTCTGCCGAGCAATCTCGGTGGCCTGCGTCAGCTCGTCCGAGGTGGGCTCTTCCTCTTCGTCATCCTCGATTTCTTCCAGCGGTTCGGCCTCCCCGGGGAGATTCGGGGAATCAGGCTCATTTTCCCGGGGCGCATCCTGCTGCCCACCGGATTCCGGGATGTCCGGCATCTTGTAGCCGAGGGCTGCCAGCTTGCCGCCCTCAACCAGATCCCGGAAGAAGAACTGGAGCCAGAGGTAGTGCATATTCTTGAAGATGTTCTTGATTTTGTTGAACAGGGTGTCGGAGATGGTGAACGTCTTGCTCATGCGGTAGGTCAGGTTGCCGTCCTTGACGGTGAACAGGATGGATGCGCCCGGCGAGATGTAATTGTCCTCGGTCGCTTCTTCCAGCATCGACATCTGCTCACCAACTCCGCCCAGCGGCCGGATAACCAGCTTGATGGGGTATGCGTTCTTGATGAACACATAACTCAGGTTGTTGGCCTCGCAGATGCCCTTGAGTTTTTCACGATAGACTGCGAAACGTGCGGATTCAGACAGAGAATTATCCATGATGAAGCTCCTTTCAAGTAGCTTTTAAGTAGTCGAAAATTTATAGTCGTTCTCCCGGTTCTCGATGGCGGTTAGACCCAGTGCGTAGGCCGCCCACACATCAGCCTTGAAGCCATAGAAGAAATCCGGGGCTTTCTTTGTGCCCTTGCCGTTTTTCAGGTCGTGGGCTGCAAATCGGTCAATCAATGCCCGCCGGATGGCGGTGTCGTTGGCTCGGCTGTCGTGGCAAATGTGCTTTTTCTCCTCGATGCGGCACATCATCCGCACCGGGCACCAGGACGAAAGCACCTGATAGAACCGGCCAATCCAGAACGTGGTATCAAAAACATCCCGGCCAACGGACATTCCGTAGGAGGCCACCATTTCGATGACCGCCCACCGCCATCCCTGCTTGGCAGCCGATTCCAGCTTTTTCAGCAGTTCTTCGTTGTCGATTTTGCCGAACTCCAGCGGTCGGAGCGTTTTCTGGTCAATCACGCAGTAGCCAGACTGCACATTGCCGGGGTCAATAGCGATGATGGGCATCACAGGTACGACCTCCCAAACTCCTGAATAAACCGAGCTTCCGGCCATCCGTAGTGTTCCATAGCCTTTTTCTGCGCCCAGCGCTTCAGCCGGAGATCAGCATCACGATTGTTGTGGATGGCGGTCTGGCCGTTCTGATGGCACCAAGGGCAGAGCGTTACCCACAGGCCCAGACGCTTGCTCTTTGCCCGGTAGGCACTCCCGAAGTACACCTCATGCCGTGCAGTACCATACCGCCCGCAGATCAGGCAGACCGGCTTATCATGCAGGATGCTGGGTGCATAGCCGTTGGAATCCAGCTTTTCGCCGTACTCATTCAGCGGCATCCGTCTCACCTCCCGTCACAATCCAGACCTTGTGAGACCCCCATCCAGACCACGAAATCGCTTCCGCATGGGTACCAACGGCCACATCTAAAGCATTTTCCTTGATGAGCGAGCCGGTATCCTGAACCACCCTCATCCCTACGCCCTCAATCAGAATGACCGTGCCATAGGGAAAGATGCTGGTGTCTGCGGCCACCGTCACGCCCGGCTGAACCTTGGCGCCGCTGGAAGTGATGCCCTGCCCCTCCCCGCAGATATGCGGGTATTCCTCGGAGCAGTAGGCTGTGCATTGAAACTCCCCTGCGTATGTAAGGGCAATGCTCTGATCTGCGGCAATGGTGTCCGTGAGCTGCTCAACCTCGGTCTGCAACTGCTCAATGGTTTCCTTGCGCTCCACGGCCTTGTTCATCCAGTTTTCTTCCCGGCTGGCGTAAATGTCCCTCTCCATGGTGAGTTCATCCACCCGGCGGGCATAGACCGCGCTGGCAAGAGCGCTGCCGGTAAAAAGGCTGACTGCACAGGCCAGCGACACGATAGAACGAAACTGCATTTCAACCTCCAATCTGAGCCTTTGCCCCGCCGGGCAGTGCCGGGGGCTTCAAATTCTCAACCGTGGCATCCTGTACAGCCCGAATGAAGCCCGGCTTCACGAACTGGAGCAGGTCTGCGCTGTCACGGCCAAAGGTCGTGCTCAGCTCTGCCGGAGAGCCAGCCCAGCGCTGCACCGCCACCGGCAGGGTGGCGAAAATCTCAGCATTGCGGGTCTTGAAGTCCTCCCCGGTGAGCTTCCCGGTAGGAGTTACCAGCCCGCCGTGAGTCATGTAGTACAGGTTTGCCGTAATCTGCCGGGCGGCGGTCGCCGCCTGCGCCCAGAGGTCGTTTGCCGAGGGCTTCACAGTAGCCTGCAACTTTTTAATTTCCTCACACCAGTCAACAATGATCTGATTCGGAAACCGGCACTTCGCAAATGCAGCATATAGTGCCTTTTCTACAATTTCGTCAGGAACCATGCCGAATGCCTGAACACAAGTTTTGAGATCGATTATACGATCTTCTTTGCTGCGAACACGGCCATAGCGATTGTCAATCACTATCAGCAGTTCTTTCAGTTTTTTGTCTGTCACGCTGAGCCTCCTAAGAGTTCTCTAAAGATTTCATCATAATCCTCGGCCGCAGAGCGTTTCGGCTGTTGCCCAGTTGAGGGCTTTCGCTGTGCTTCCCACGCTTCAAAGTCACCGGGAGTTTTGATGTTGTCTTTTTTCCATCGCCTTAATATAGATTCAATATAGCTCCACTTATGGGCGCCGTTCTTTGCACCCTCAGAAATCGCCAAAAGCAACATTTCTGTGCTGAACTGTTCTCTCCAGCGCTGTAGGTCGTCCGTCAAGATACGCGGCCAGGTTCCAATATTGGCCTGATACGCATTGATTATCTTGCTCAGGTCTGCATCCAGCCGTGGGTCTTTTTTGCGGGTGCCGCCGTCCTCTATAACTAGAATATCTTCTATATTATCTTCTATATTATTAGGTCTAAAATTTGGACTAGGGTGGTCTAAATTTTGGACTACCCCGGTATAAAAATTGGACTGGGGTGGTCTAATTTTTAGACTACCCCTCGGAGCCGCCAGATAATAATTGTGCTTGATGCCATTTACAACCTCTGTGCGTTTTTGAACCAGCCCTTTTTTGATGAGCTTATCCAGCGTATTGAACACGGTCTGCTTGCTTTCCGCTCCAAGCCATTCCTGCATGTAGCGGATGCTTCCCGAAAATTCAGTTTCGCCATCTTGCGTAAATCCGTAGATTATTGCATATAAGTTCAATTCGTTTCCTTTGAGGTTCAATTCAGTGCGCATCCAGCCCAGAAGCATAACGTAGTTGTCTGGCTTTACCATCCAACCACCCCCTTACCTCGGTTAGAACGGCAGATCATCGGCATCGTCCAGAACCGAGAAATCATCGTCGCTGCCCTGAGAAAAGCTCTGGCTGACCTGAACATTGCCAGGATGATCGGCGGCTCCCTGCCACTGTTGGCGCTGGCTCTGGGTGGCAAAGCCCATCTGCTGGGGCTGCGGCTGCTGATTCCGATAGGTGGCCGGTGGCGGGTTCGTCCCGCCATCATCCACGGTCCCCTGCTGGTTGTCCTGCTTCGGCCCCGCAAAATAGATGTTGTCCACCACGAACTCAATCGCCGTGCGGTTGTTTCCGTTCTTATCCTCATACTGCCTCGTCTGGCAGCGGGAATGAACCACAGCGGCGCTCCCCTTGCGGAAATACCTGCTGACGAACTCCGCCGTCTTGCCCCATGCGGTAAAGGTGATCCAGTCCGTAGGACGATGACCGTTGGCATCCACCATATCCCGGTCAACCGCCATGCGGAAACTTGCCACCTGCTTTCCCGGCTGGGTGGTTCTCAGTTCAGGATCAGCGGCGAACCGCCCCTGAAAATCACAGCTGTTCAGCATCGGTCAACCTCTCTGCTCCCTGCGCGTGCATCGCCGCCAAAGGTTCAACCATGCCCGGAATGACAGGGGCAGGAGCTTCAGCGTCCAATTCCACCGAATGCAACGCATCATGCATGTTCTGAACGAACTCGTGAAATGTGTACTTTTCCGTGGTAATCGTGCAGCTTTCCAACTTGTGATAGATGATTTTCAGCTCCGTGTTTGCTGCCAGCAATTCCTTGTACTCATCCACCGGAATTGCAATAACTTCCGGTCTTGCGCCATACGTATTCATAATTTTTCCTTTCCGGTCATTTTGACCATTCTTCTTTGTAACGAGCCAGCTGTTCCGGGGTATCCGTCTGGATGCCCAGTTCCTTGGCTTCTTCGATTGCGCCGTCCACAAGACGGGCAAATTCCTTTGAATCCATCTTGTGGCTTTCCTTGTAGACAAAATAGCAGGAGTAGTCTTTTCCGTTTTCCTGCCGGGTTTCATAGAGCCGGACATAGGGGTAAAAGTCGCTGGGATCTACGGTCGGCGGGAGTTTCAGGCCAACAGGCTTGCCGTCCTTGTCGCGGGCAAGCGCTCCATACGAAACCACGAGCCGCCGCTTTACTGCATCCTCGCTCTCGCCGGTCTCCGCAGAAATCTTGTTGCACAAGACGTGGAAATACGCATTTGCTGACAGGCTGCGCTTTTCCCTGTGCTTTTTGATTTCCACATCCAGAACCGGCTCCTGATGGAGCTTGTCCCAGATTTCCCGGAAGTCGCCGTTGATTTCCAGCGTGACCCGTTGTTTCCCGCCGAGGGTAAGAGCCATGTCTACCAGCCGCCCGGTCATGTGACATCCTCCTTGTCCTGATGGCAGTGCATATAGATATAGGCGCTGTTCGGCCCCTTGTTGGCGTATAACCAGTCATTGATCTTGGCAAGGCTCATGTGGTTGTGCAGCACGCCCAGCTCGTAAATGTACTCACCGTTCAGCTTTTTCTCTGCAATTTTGGCTTGGATTTCCGCGTCATCGTAGTTGGCTTCCACCATGTACAGGTCATAGTTCGGAGCCGTGATGCCGTTCAAATTGTTCATGTCTGTGCAGTAAAACAGCTTTCCTGACTGGAGCCAGACTTTCCACCCGCAGTTCGGAACATTGTGCTTGACCATATCGGGCCTGACATTACAGATGCCGTATCCGTACATGTGCCCCGGCTCCAGAACATCAATCTGCGAGACCGGCACCCCTGCATCCACCAGCGGCTTGCACAGCCATGCACAGCACGCAAAGCGGAGTGTGGGGCGTTTTTCCGCTAAAAGCCGGAGCGTTGTCGGCTGGAAGTGGTCACCATGAATGTGAGTGAGCAGAACCAACTTCAACGCCCGGTATACTTTCGACAGCGCCTTGAACGAAACGCCGCAGTCAATCAGGATTTTTTGGTCAATCACCACCGCATTGCCTTTACTGCCAGTTGCGATGATGTTGTAGTCGATCATAACGAGCTGAGGTCAACCACCGGCTCGGCGGTCGTGGGTTCGCTCTGAGCAATGTCCACATGGGGCAATGCCTGCCCATCGCCCACCTCAGGCTTCCCGGTATGCAGTTCCGGCTGTTCGGATGCGTCGGGCATCGGTTCCGGCTCAGTGACGATCTCGTTGTTGTCGGCCACCGTTGCCACGGCATTGTCGCTCTCCATGGCTTTCGTCATTTCGATGCTCATAACACCCCAGCGGGAAATAAGCTGTCGAAGCATGGTTTTCTTTGCCATGTCATCGAACGACTTATACCAAAAGGACGAATACTTCCACATCTCGCTCTCCGGGACTTTGCCCGCCATCAGGTCTTCATAGCTCTTGCGGCTGAAAGCCTTGGAATAAGTATCAGCGTGGGTCATCATCTTCTCTTTCGACCAATACAGCGCCTTGCGGAAGCCGTTGAGGTACTCGAAGTAGGCCATATAGCCTACCGTGGGCAGTGCATCCCGCTGATCGTCGTCCTCAATGAACTGGAACTTTGCCTTGCCGGTCGTGGAGTCTTTGCCGAGGTACTCACCCTCTTTGATCTCCATCACGTCAAGTTCCCTGTACTGGCCGCTGCGCAGGGCCAGCTGGATATAGCCCTTATAGCCCAAAACAAAGGTAGCCGTGACGCTCTCCGGGCGAATCATCCTGCCGCTGCGGTCATACTTGGCTTTCTGCTTGAAAGGCACGAGGTAGTACTGCCCCAGCTGAGGGGACGGGCTGAGGTTCAGGCTTTCGCCCAGCAGGGCGCCGGCAAGAATCGTGCCGGCATCGCATTCCTGCAGGGCGGGGTTTACGGCCACCGCCGAGGTGATGCTGGCCGTAAAGCGGCGGGCGCGGGCAGGGTCGCGCAGAGTGTTGGAGATCAAGGACTGGTAGCCCTTGGTGGTGATTGCCACGGAAAACTTGGGTTTCTGCTGTACCTGCATCTGATTATAAGTTGCCATATTCAATACCTTCCTTTTCCAGATAATTCTTCAAACCGATCAGCTGCGCCTTGGTGCCTTTTGCATAGAAGCGGGTCATCAGAATAGGCTCAGCCGCCGGGGTAGGCTGAAGTTCAGGCTGGGGTTCCGGCTGAGTGCCGGCTTCCGGCAATTCGGACGGCTCCTGCACCGGGGCGGGCAAGTCAACCGCCGAAGCTGCCACAACTGCGGCGCGGGCTTTTTCGGCAGCGGCTTCCCGCTCTGCCTGCCGGGCGCGGCGCTCTTCTTCCCGCCGCCGCTGTTCCTCCAGCGCTTTGTGCCGGTCAGCCACAGTCTTGATGGCGGTAGGTAAATCCAAATTGCTGCGGTACTCCACCATGATCTCGGCGGCGTTGTCCATGCCCTCGATTGCGGCCACGTCGGCCACAATGCCGTCCACGAATGCCTTTGCCTGCTTTTTCAAAGAGGTCAGGCTGTCGCTCATGTTGACTTTCGGGCGGTAGGTCAAATCGTCCAGCCAATCAATATCAGCGACTTCCACCAGCTCGCCGTAGTAGTCCATGAGTGATTCCGTTTTCTGAGCCACAATTCCAGAGGTCACATCCGTGATTTTCTGCTTCAACTCGGCATCTGCCTGCTGGAACGGTTCCGTCACGCACTCCCGGTAGATCTGCTCAAAGGCTTTGTAGGGTTCAAGGATTTTGCTCTTGATGGCCGTGCGCTGGGCTTCGTACTCCTTGAATTCCTTGTTGAGCTGGGCGCGGACATCCTTGACGCTCTTATAGGTTTCTTCGGTGCAGATCAGCGAAGTGGCTTCGGCAGTGCGCCGCTCAATGTCTGCCTTTACGCTGTGAAGCCGCTCGACAATGATAGGCAACTGCTGAAGTTCGATGACCTGCAATGCGGTATCCTGTGCCATATTGCATTCTCCTTTCAGTTTTTGAACACTACATAATGGCCGGTAGTTTTGTTCATCAGAACCCAGCCGCCGACATCCGGGCTGTCCTGAACGAAAAGGTACTGCCGGGAATCCCATCCATGTGCAGAAAGGGCTTCTTTCTGCTTGCGGGTCAGCCTTTTGGGCCGGGCATTCATGTGTCTGCCACTCATACGATGCTCACCTCCTCATTCCAGCGCTTCAGCAACGAGGGCTGCATGGTGATGATCTTGTAGCCGGTGGCTTCCAGCTCAGTGCTGCGGTCGTAGCTCTGCACGTCCTGCGCGTGCCGTGTGACAGCGTTTGCCAGACCATAGAGGGAAAGGTCACCGCCCGCGATAAGATGTCCCAGAATGCCCTCGCTCTCGTTCTGGCGGATGTTGAACTCCTTGGCCGCAAGCTCAACCACCTTGGGAGCCGCCGCCGGGAGAATGGGTGCTTCCTTGGCATCCCGGAGTTTCTGAACCAGTGCATTGAACCGGGCTTCATCGACCGCCGCCCGAACGGTGTCCTCAATCTTCATCAGGAACGCCCGGTCATCGGCTTCGATGGTCTCATCCCGGAAAATCCCGAAATCGCCATCCACGCTTTCATTGATGCGTCCAACGTGGCGCTTGCCAACGCCCACATCAGCCACCATGCCATTGGTGCAGACAAGGCGGTAAATCAGCGGCTTCACGGAAACGCTGCCCATGCCGACCTCAGAATTGGAAATCAGGATGCCGGCCTGAACAATGTCACCCGGCACAACCTCGGTCTGGATTCGCTCATTGACAACCTTGATGTACATGCGGGTATCGGTCAGCTCACAGCTTTCAATGCGGGCACCCTGCATTTCAGAAATAATCGGCAGGACCGTCTGGGCAACCTCGTAGTTGTCGATGCGGCGGTAGCGGTCGGAGAGAATGGCGCGGGCGGTGCCGTCAAGGGTACGAACCATGCGGCGGGTGTCCGGGGACTGCTGGAACCAGCCATTGACGTTTGCCATCAGCAAGCCGGGGTTCTCTGCCCGCATCCGCTCGTAGTAGGGAGCCGGGATCTTCAGCTGCAATCCCAGCTGGCGGTGGGCATTTTCGTTCAGCTGGAACGGGGTGTTGCCGATCACGAGGTCAAAGTTCTCGTTGACGGCGGTCATCTGCATAGCGCCCGCCGTGGCAACGTAGTCCTTTTTGACCTTGGCCTGCCGGTCAAGTTCAATCGCCAGGTCCTGCAAACTTCTTCCGTATTTCATTGAAATCTCCTTTTCTTTCAGAAAAACAACCGGGACAAGCCCGAAATCACATAAACTTGCGGATCAGGTCACCTACCGCGGTATCACGGAGAACACGGCCGAACCATGCTCCCAAACCATCGAACACGCCCTTGCTGTCCAGCCAGATCAGCAGTGCCGCTCCAAAAGCGGTCAGCCAGAACTGGAATACCGGGACACGTGCCGCCGCCTGTTCGGGGGTGAGGTGGTACATGAACATCAGCAATTCCTGCATCTTTACTCCTCCCCGCCGCAATAGATCTTCTCGGCCTGTTCAACGCTGGTGTCATCGAATGCCCAGTGCAGTTCATGCAGCACCTTTTCGATGGTCTTTTCGTCAAGCCCGGCTCTCTGCATAGCCAGCAGGCAGTATCCGGTACAGGCCGCGTTGCTCCATGCGCCATTCAGCGCAAGTGCTTCAAACAAAGAAATCTGTTCCTCGTGGGTCATAGCTACAAACTTTCTCTTGTACTTGATTTCCAGCCGGAAATAAGTTACACTAAAAAACGATGATGCAGCCTTTCCTTGAAGCGGTTCGGCGCATCGCACCTTTCGGCATCGTCCTGCTGCAACGGGACGGTGCCTTTTTATTTGTCAAATCGGACCCGGATTGCCATGCGAAACGGCCCTATGCTTTTCCGAAGTCCTTTTTGTGCTCATTCCTGTGTGTGTAGATTCGTAAGCCTGCACTCCTGCCCACGGCACAAGCCGCGTTCTCTCGCCGACACTAACGAGTTCTCCAAACTCTCCGGCAGCCATCTTGTTGCGAATCGTGGCGCATGATACCCCGTACCGCTCTGCAAGCTCTTTTGCAGTGTACAGTTCTTTGTGTCCTGCGCTCAGGCGCTCAGTTAATTTATCAGCCAGAATGTCAAGCAGTCTATCAACCATTTCGTCCACCAAATTCACCTCCCCCACTTGTTGATGTGGCATTTTCAAAATCAAATCGTCCGCCGGGAGCGCTCAAACGCTTTGATGTCTTCAGCGCTGACCCTGTACTCCTTTCCGATTTTGATTGCACCGAGCTTCTTCTTACGAATCCACTCCCATACGGTAATGATCTGAACACC
>OIJX01000298.1_pt1 | contig 10471 bp, 10 predicted proteins | sample 1583661 | NCBI WGS metagenome assembly OIJX01 (sample SAMN02674605, study PRJEB24791) | human gut metagenome, SKBSTL067 | isolation source: stool | host: Homo sapiens | place: USA
CGATCTACCCAGTCCCTGCGCGACGAGTTCTGTGCCAAGAGCGCCGACAATGCCCGTTATTACGAGGACTTCCTGTCCTATGTACAGGCTTGATGAGGAGGGAAGCATACCATGTTGATCGTTAAATTCCGCGGCCTGATCGATAAGATCATTCAGGTCCTCAGCACCATTATCATGGGTGTCATGGTCATTGCTGTCTGCTGGCAGGTCATCACCCGCTACATCCTGAACAACCCCAGCACCGTGACCGAAGAAGCGCTGCGTTATCTGCTGATCTGGGTGACCATGGTGGGCGGTGCTTACGCATACGGCCGCCGCAAGCATCTGGCCATCACCGCGCTGAGCAAGCGTCTGTCCTTCAAGGGCCAGAAGATCCTGGATATCTTTGTGCAGGCTATGGTCATCCTGTTCTGCGTTGTTGTCATGATCGGCGGCGGCACGCGCCTTGTCAACACCGCTGCGGATCAGCTGAGCGCTGCGCTGCAGCTGCCCATGCCCCTGATCTACGCCAGCGTCCCTGTGGGTGCCATCCTGTTCATCTTCTACGCGCTCATCTTCATCGGTGAGGACCTGCGCGATATGAAGCAGGGCCCCAAGGCAGAGTCTGCCAAAGAAGCATAAAAAAGGAGGACGAACCTAAAATGGGTACTTTTCAAGTCGGTCTGCTCCTGATCGGCACGTTTGCGCTGCTGCTGGCGCTGAGCGTCCCGGTCTCGGTCAGTATCATCATTTCGTCGGTCGTGACCATGGCCTCCACCCTGTCTCTGGATCTGGGCACCTTCGTTGCCAGCCAGCGCATGGTGGGCGGTGTTGACAGCTTCTCGCTGCTGGCTGTCCCGTTCTACATCCTCTGCGGTGTTCTGATGAACACCGGCGGCATTGCACAGAAACTGATCGATTTCGCAAAAATTCTGGTCGGCCGCATCCCCGGTGGTCTGGCGCACACCAATATTCTGGGCAACACGCTGTTCGGCTCTCTGTCCGGTTCCTCCGTTGCAGCTTCCGTTGCCATCGGCGGCGTTCTGATCCCCATGGAGGAGAAGGAAGGCTACGATAAAAAGTTTGCCGCTGCCGTCAACATCGCTTCCGCACCTACCGGTCTGATCATTCCTCCTTCCGGCATCCTGATCATCTATCCGGTGCTGGCTGGCTGCTCTGTGGTGGGCATGATCATGTCTGGCTACATCCCCGGCCTGATGTGGGCACTGGCCTGTATGGTGGTGGCGTATGTCATCGCAAAGAAGAACCACTATCCCACTGCTGGTAAGGTCCCGGCTTCCGTTTTCTTCAAGTACTTCGTGGACGCCATCCCCAGCCTGCTGCTGATCGTCATCATCGTCGGCGGCGTTATGTCCGGCATCTTCACTGCAACGGAGTCCGCTGCCGTGGCTGTTGCCTACACCCTGTTCCTGTCCATCGTTGTTTACCGCAGCATCAAGATCAAGGATCTGCCCAAGATCCTGCTGGACGCCTGCGAGACCACCGCTGTCATCATGTTCCTGATCGCCGGCTCCAATGTCATGAGCTTTGTCATGAGCTTCACCGGTCTGCCCAGCGCCATCGGCAACGCACTGATCAGCGTTTCCAGCAACAAGTATGTCATCCTGCTCATCATCAACCTTGTCCTGCTGGTGGTTGGCTGCTTCATGGACATCACCCCGGCTGTCCTGATCTTCACCCCGATCTTCCTGCCCGTTGTCCAGTCCTTCGGTATGGACCCCATCCACTTCGGTATCATGATGGTCATGAACCTGGGTATCGGCAACATCACCCCGCCCGTTGGCAGCGCACTGTTCAGCGGCTGCTCGGTGGCAGATATGGATATGGAGGACATGATCAAACCGATCCTGCCGTTCTATGCCGCGATCTTTGTGGCGCTGATGCTGGTAGCCTATGTGCCTTGGTTCTCCATGGCTCTGCCCACCCTGTTCGGCGCAGTCTGATAATGCGAAAAGGAGCAAGTTTTCATGGTTTATTCAGTCACCAAGTATGGCGCTGTCGGCGATGGCGCAACCAATGATGCCGCTGCAATCCAGTCTGCCATTGATGCCTGCAACGCAGCAGGCGGCGGCCGCGTTGTACTGGAGGGCGGTCATACCTACTATTCCAGTTCTATCGAGCTGAAAAGCAACGTAGAGCTGCATCTGGAACAGGGTGCCCTTCTGAAAGCGCACTCCGATATCTCCACCTATTTCAACCCCAACGGCGATGATGCTTCCGTGGCAGCAGTTTCCGGCGCAAAGGCCGTGGACCGCCCGGTGGCAAAGCCGGCCTACACCTTTATTCACGCCAAGGATGCAGACAACTTCTCTATCACGGGTCAGGGCGCAGTGGACGGCAATGTTTATGCCTTTATGAAGCGGGTAAGCCGTTACTACTTCAACGGTGATTTCTACCCCCGTCCCACCATGGTGTATGTGGAGCACTGCAACCACATCTCGTTCCATGACGTGACACTGCAGAACTCTCCGTTCTGGACGCTGCACCCTGCCGGATGCAACGATGTGTTGATCTCCAACATCCGGGTGCTGAACCCGCTGGACTGCACCAACTCCGACGGCATCGATCCGGATCACTCCACCAACGTGCGGATCATCGGCTGCCATGTCCAGTGTGCAGATGACTGCATCTGCCTCAAGACCACAGCAGGCAACAACGAGTACGGCCCCACCAAGAATGTCATCATCTCCAACTGCACGCTGACCTCTACCAGTGCTGCGATCAAGATCGGCACGGAGGGCGTGGCAGATTTCGAGAATATTCTGGTGGATAACTGCATCATCACCGGAAGCAACCGCGGCCTGTCCATCCAGATCCGTGACGGCGGCTGTGTGCGGAACGTGAGCTTCTCCAACATCATGATCGAGACCCGCCGCTTTGCCGAGTGCTGGTGGGGCTGCGCAGAACCCATCGTGATGACGACCCACGACCGGAACGCCAACACCCACAGCGGCAGCATCGAGAATGTCCGCTTCTTCAACGTCACCTGCAAGGGTGAGAACGGTGTGTTCCTCTCCGGCAACGAGGAGAATCACATCAAGAATGTTCTGTTTGAAAATGTCAACGTCTGTCTGGAAGCTACCAGCAAGTGGGAGCGCGGAATGTACGACCTGCGTCCCATTCCCCCCGAAAAGGAAGGCATGCTGCATCAGAAGAGTGCAGCCATGTTCCTGCGCTGGGTGGATGGTGTCACCATTCGGAACTCCACTCTGGGCTTTGCAGGCGAGGATCGTTCGGACTTCGCACAGGCGCTTCTTACTCAGAACTGCACCAACGTGCAGACCATGGGTCTGACGGCTGAGGCTGCCGCCCCGGAGTACCAGAGCATCGAACTGGGCTGAGCCGCCTATCAATAATGAGCAAGCCGCCGCATCGGCGCTGGCCCCTTTTGCCGGGTCGGGCCGGGCGGCGGCTTCTTTTGAGGGATAAACCAATGAACAAGAAAAAGAACATCATCACGTTTGCCGCGTTCCTGATTTTGATGGTGGGTCTGGGCGCGAACGATGCCATGCGGGGCATTTTTTCCACCATCTTCTCTGCCCACTTCCAGCTGAGTACCGCCCAGTTATCCCAGATCGTCACCGTAAGCTACATCGGCAACCTCGTGTTTCTGGCCGTCGGCGGCTTCGGGGTGGATATTCTGGGCCGTCGCAAGGCCATGCTGCTGTATACCTTTTTGTGGAGCGCAGCCATGCTGCTGTTTGCCACCACGGACTCCTATCTGCTGCTGTTGGTGGGGATGTTCTTCGCCATGGGTACGTCCACGCTGCTGAACACCAACATGAACCTGATCACCACCGGGATGTTCGCCGCTGCCCCCGGCTTTTTTGTGAACTTCCTGTTCTTCATTCAGGGCATCGGCACCAGCGGCAGCCAGAGCATCATTGGCAACTGGGCTACGGATATTTCCAGCTGGCACACCGTGGCGTGGGGGCTGCTGGCCATTGGCGCAGTGGCCATGGTGCTGTTCGTGCTGTTCCCCATGCCGGAGGTGCAGGAGCAGAAAACCGGGGACAAGGCATCCCCCAAGGAGATCATGGCCTGCCCGGCATTTCTGCCGCTGGTGCTGATCATCGGGCTGTACTTCATTGCAGAACATGGCATTATGAACTGGCTGGTGAGCTATGCCACCAATGCACTGGAAGTGCCCATGGGACAGGCGGCAAACTTTACCGCTGTTTTCTTTGGCTGTGTGATGGTGGGGCGTCTGGTGCTGAGCAGTCTGGTGGATAAGCTTGGCATCTACCGCTGCCTGCGGCTCTTCGCCACCAGCTCCGCCGTGCTGTACACGGTGGGCGTGCTGCTGGGGGCACCGGGCCTGTGGCTCTTGGCGGTCAGCGGCCTGCTGTTCTCCATCCTGTATCCGACCCTTGTCATGCTGATCCCGCGATACTGGCCTAGCCATGCGGCTTCCTCTGCATCGGGTTTAGTGCTGAGTGTGGCTTCGCTGGCGGACATTCTCTTCAACGCCGTGTTTGGCAGCTTGGTGGACGCCGTAGGTTACCGGACTTCCTTCCTCATCATGCCTGCCTGCATGGTGGGATGCACGGCCCTTCTGTGGGGGTTCTTTGCAAAGGCAAAGAAGCTGGAACGGTGTGATTAACGGACGGATACGGTCACTCAAACCAATGCCGTCAAGTTTGAAAAACGTAACCGGGAGCCATGGGTTAGATGATTAAGAGAAATGCCGTTCCAAAAGCAACTGGAACGGCATTTCTTATTTTTCGCCATTCGGAATCTTCTGTCCCCGAAGCTCCTGCCGGATGGCACGGAACTGATCAGGTACATCCGCATCGGTCATCGCACCGGGGACATCCACTGTCCCAGCGGCTTTGGCGGCTTCATAGAACCAGCATTTATACTCCACGGTCTCCAGCGTGTGCTGTAACTGCTGGATCTGCTGGGTGAGCACCTCCCGCTGATGCCGGAACATTTCCAGCCGGGTGTCAATGGTGTCGTCTCCCTGCATGGAAAGCTCAATATACTGCCGGATATCCTTGATGGACATTCCGGCTTTTTTCATGCAGCAGATGACCTGCAGCCACTCGAAGTCGTTTTCCCGGAACATCCGAATGCCGCCGGAGGAACGCTCCACAAAGGGAAGTAACCCTTCTTTGTCGTAGTAGCGCAGGGTGGAGGCAGGTACGCCCAGCTTTTGTGCCATTTCACCTACGGTATAGATCATCTGAAACCTCCGTTTTTTCAAAAAGCCCTTGACTTAAAGTGCGCTTTAAGTTGTATGATAAAATCAAACTTTATCAAAATCATAATGCGGATGCACTCTGCTGTCAAGGAGGTCCCTATGAGCAAGAAGGTATTGATTTTGTCTGGCAGTCCCCGGAAGGGCGGCAACTCTGATATTCTATGCGACGAATTTCTGCGTGGAGCGCAGGATGCCGGGCACAAAGCAGAAAAGATCCGGGTCGCTGAGAAAAAGGTGGCTCCCTGTTCCGGCTGCTACTACTGCAGCACCCACGGCGGAGCCTGCGTCCACAAGGATGATATGGCAGACATCCTGCAAAAGATGATCGATGCCGATGTCATTGTGCTGGCAAGCCCGGTATACTTCTACTCCATCAGTGCCCAGTTGAAGGCAGTGATCGACCGTACCGTGGCACGGTGGCTTGAGGTCAAAGACAAGGAATTCTACTACATCACCACCATGGCAGACGAGGAAAAAGCCTCTGCGGACACTACGCTGGCCTGCTTCCGGGGCTATGCAGACTGTGTGGAGGGTGCCGTGGAAAAGGGAGTCCTTGTAGCATGTGGCGTTTACGAGCCGGGTGCAGTGTGCGGTACGCCTGCCATGGCACAGGCTTACGAGATGGGAAAAAATGTATAAATGGAGGGAAATCAGATGATTTTACAGGAAACCTACAAACTGGAAAATGGAACGAAAATCCCCAAACTGGGGCTTGGCACATGGTGCATTGACAATGACAAAGCGGCGCAGACAGTCCGCACCGCTGTTACGCTGGGGTATCGTCTCATTGATACTGCACAGGCCTACAAAAATGAGCAGGGCGTTGGCGAGGGAATCCGTAGCTGCAGCGTTTCCCGTGAGGAGCTGTTTGTCGCAAGCAAGGTGGCCGCAGAACTGAAAACCTATGAGGCTGCAGCCGCCTCTATTGAGGAAACGCTGGAAAAAATGGGACTGGACTATCTGGACCAGATGATCATCCATGCACCCCAGCCGTGGAACGAATTCAGGGACACCAAACGCTACTTTGCAGAGAACAAAGCCGTCTGGCGTGCGCTGGAGGATGCGCAGGCGGCTGGCAAGGTGCGGGTCATCGGAGTGTCGAATTTTCTGCAGGATGACTTGGAGAACCTGCTGTCCGATTGCCGGATACAGCCCATGGTGAACCAAATCTTGCTCCACATCAGCAACACCGATCATGATCTGCTGAATTTCTGCAGAGAGCAGCACATTCAGGTGGAGGCCTATTCGCCCATTGCCCACGGCGAGGCGCTTAAGAACCCTGTGATTGCACAGATGGCAAAGAAATACGGCGTATCTGCGGCACAGTTGTGTGTCCGCTATGTTCTTCAGCTTGGCGCAGTAGCACTGCCCAAAACGGCAGACCCACAGCACATGGAAGAGAATGCCGCCGTAGATTTTGTCATTACTCCGGAAGATATGGCTGCACTCATGCAGATGGAGCACATTGCTGACTACGGAGAATTCAGCTTTTTCCCGGTGTTCAGCGGGAAAAAGCAGGTCTAAGCGTTTACACGGAAAGGCAGGGGTACAACAATGGCAGTGAAACAGACTGCAGGGCGGGATGCTCTGGGCGAATTTGCACCAAAATTTGCAGAACTTAACGATGAGGTACTATTCGGGCAGGTGTGGAGCCGAGAGGATAAACTCTCCCTCCGGGACCGCAGCCTTGTGACGGTGGTGGCACTGATGGCGCAGGGACTGACGGACTCCTCGTTTCGGTATCACCTGACGGCAGCAAAAAACAACGGCATTACCCGGTGTGAGATTGCAGAGATCCTGACCCATGCGGCGTTTTATGCAGGCTGGCCCAAGGCGTGGGCGGCTTTCCGCATGGCCAAGGAAGTCTGGGCAGAGGACGCTGCAGAGGATGCCAAGGCAAAGCACCAGAGTGAAATGGTGTTCCCCATCGGTGCATCCAACGACGGTTTTGCACAGTATTTCAGCGGAAAAAGCTATCTGGCGCCCTTGTCCACCGCACAGGTTGGCATTTACAACGTCACCTTTGAACCGGGCTGCCGGAACAACTGGCACATCCACCATGCTGCAAAGGGCGGCGGACAGATCCTTGTCTGCGTGGCAGGCCGGGGCTACTATCAGGAATGGGGCAAAGCGCCGCAGGAGCTGCATCCGGGCGATGTGGTGAACATTCCCCCGGAGGTCAAGCACTGGCACGGTGCTGCACCCGATTGCTGGTTCTCTCATCTGGCCGTGGAAGTGCCCGGCGAAGGCACCTCTAACGAGTGGTGCGAACCGGTGGCGGAGAAAACCTATGGGATACTGCGGTAACCTCTACGATATGTACAACAGGGAGTTCCCCGGCGGGCGGTATTTTCCGCCGCTTTGTGGAGCCGGGGCAGGAGGTGGAGTACGGCCAGAAGCTGGGGGTCATCCTTGACCCCTTCACGGCAGAGGTGGAGGCAGAGAGCACCTGCCCGACCAGCGGCGTCGTTTTCTTTGCCCTGAAAAAACCGCTGACCACAGAGCATGAGGTCGCCTTCAAGGTGATCCGGCGGCTGCACGGCGGCTGTCTGTAAGCAGACGTAAAAAACAGCAAGGCTCCCGCCCGGAGGATATGCCCCGGGTGGGAGCCTTTATTTCCCGGGATATTCAGGACAGTGGAAAAATTTTCAAAAAAGTTGCAAATCGTGCAGGAAATCTTCCTTGTAGTCCGTCTTATAAGATGGTATCATGACATTGATTTGCGCAGCTGACCCGGAGCAGGAACTCGCAGGTGGGATGATTTTTGCGGGTGCGGCGGGAAGGGCGCAGAGCGATGAACGCAGGAAGAATGCAATCTTCTTTATCACAGGTCTACAGGAAAAAACACAGGAGGTCAGGCTTTTCATGCTAGGTTTCAACAAAAAGACACAGGACGCCTCTCCGCAGGAGAATACCGGCGGGGAAAATAAGGTGCTCCACTTTATCAGGACCCACAAAAAGCGCTGCATCGCGGCGGTCGTGGCCGTGGCGGTGCTGGCGGTGGTGGTCATCCCCCGCAGGAGCCGCAGTGCATCGGCAGACATGGCGTATGTGCAGGAGGCGCTGGGACGCCGCGACATCGTGAATGTCTACGACGGCAGCGGCACCATCAATGCCGCCGATTCCTACACCGTCAAGTCCCTCGTCACCGGCACGGTGCTCACCGCTGACTTCGAGCTGGGCGACACCATCCAGAAGGGCGATGTCCTCTACGTCATCGACAGCTCGGATGTGGAGGGCGACCTCGAGAGCGCACAGCTTTCGGTGTCTCAGGCCCAGCGCAGCTACGATGACGCTGCCGACGCCCGGAACGTCCGCACGAAGATCAGCGGCGAGGTCAGCTCCTTTGCCGTGGCCGCTGGCGACGCGGTGCAGGCCGGTCAGACCGTCGCCACTGTCCGCGACACCTCTGTGATGCTGCTGGCCGTGGATTTCCCCGCCGCCGAGGCCCAGAGCTTCGCCGTCGGTCAGGCCGCGCAGGTCATGCCGGACACCACCTTTGAGGTGCTGAACGGCACCATCCGCTCGGTATCGGGCGCAGACCCCTCCGGTGACGCCAGCCTCATGACCTGCACCGTCACCATCGCGGTGCCCAACACGGGCAGCCTGACCACCGCGCAGGCCGCAGTGGCGCAGGTGAACGGCGTCAGCTCCCTCAACTCGGCCCATTTTGCCTACCAGCGCGAGGAGACCGTCGTGGCCGCTGCCTCCGGCACCGTGTCTGAGCTTTGCGTCAGGGAGGGCAGCACCGTCCGTCAGGACGACGTGCTCCTCCGCATCACCGGCAAGGATCTGGACAAGCAGGCCCAGAACGCCGCCGACAATCTCCGCTCCGCCGAACTGCGGATGTCTTCGGCAGAGCGGAACATCAGCCACTACACCATCGATGCGCCCATCAGCGGCACCATCGTGGACAAAAAGGTCAAAGCCGGCGATAAGCTCAGCGCCAACGACGCAGCCATGCAGAACCTCTGCACCATCTACGATATGAGCTATCTGGAACTGAAGCTCAACGTGGATGAGCTGAAAATTCGTTCTCTGAAGGTCGGGCAGGAGGTGGAGATCACCGCCGACGCCGTCCCGGGCGAGACTTATAAGGGCACCATCAGCAGCATCCTCGTGGCCGGCATCCACTTCCAAACTCCCACCGGTGGTACTTACACTATTATTACGTGTATAAGCCAAAATAGCATTCAGTTTCAAACGTCCCACTTCCGTGCTAACATTGGTACGAAAATTATAACGCTGCACGCCAAAATCACTGTTGCCCACATAATTACTTTCCTGGTCATAATAACCCATGGACACCATGTAAGTAGTTTTATCACTACCTCCAGATACGCTTAGATTGTAATTCTGCTGTAAGGCTGTGCGGACTATCTGATCAAAAAACCAGCTTTCTTCATTTTGATGGGCAGCCAGGTCACGGATTTGATCGGGTGTATACAAAGGAGCCTCTCCAGCATTGGTGGCAGCTAAATTGCGCAAAGTAGCGTTCTGATAGCCTTTCACCGGAGAAAACAAGATATCCGGATTCTGCCATCCCATCATACCACTTAACCGAACTGTCGCACGCTGGTTCTTCTTACCTTTCTTAGTAGTAACCAAAACTACACCATTGGAAGAACGTGAACCATAAATAGCAGCTGTACCGGCATCTTTCAAGATGGAAATGTTCTCAATATCATTGGGATTCAATTTATCGAAACTACCGCCATCAGCTACCAATCCGTCTATGACAAAAAGCGGACTATTGTCATTCACAGTGCTGATACCACGAATATTAAAGTTAGTCTTACGATCATTAGGATTGCTACTGCGCTGCTGGATAACCACGTTGGGCGCAGCCCCTTGCAAAGCATCTGTCATGTTAGCCACGGGACGGTCTTCGATCATGGAAGCCTTTACCTGGTCTACAGCACCTACGGCACTCTTGCGGGTAGTAGTACCATAACCGATAACAATAACTTCATCCAGCACCTTGGTATCCTCCTTTAAGACAACATTCAATTGTTTTTGATTTTTCACAGCAATTTCCTGAGTGGCATATCCCACATAGGAAAAGACGAGAACATCTTGGGCACTACAAACAATGGAATAGTTTCCATCCACATCTGTAATGGTACCCACACCTTCTTTACCCTTAACAGTAACACTCACTCCAATCAGGCTTTCACCTGTGGCATCCTTAACGGAACCTCTCACCGTGGCATTGTTTTGCTGCACCACAGTAATAGTCTCCGCATGTGCATAAGATCGGAAGAGCAC
>OIJX01000305.1_pt1 | contig 10321 bp, 7 predicted proteins | sample 1583661 | NCBI WGS metagenome assembly OIJX01 (sample SAMN02674605, study PRJEB24791) | human gut metagenome, SKBSTL067 | isolation source: stool | host: Homo sapiens | place: USA
CTGCCAGCGTGAAGAGGACAGTGGCAATGAGCATGTAGGCTACGCCCCGGGCGCTGCCGCCGCCGTGGTTGCCCAACGTGGCGATGAGAACGCCCGCAAAGCCGATGCCGCAGCCCAGCGCTTTGGCCGGGGTCATGCGGTCAGCCCTGCCGTAAAGGAAATGGGCGAAGATGACCCCCAGAAAGCTCTGGGTGCTGTTCAGGATGCCCCCAAAGGCACCGGTGAGCAGGGCAACAGCGCTGTAGAAAAAGGCATACTGCGCTGTGGTCTGCCACAGGCCCAATGCACAGCATTCGGCCAGGATCTTCCCCTTGGGCATGGCGGGCAGCCTGCCCTCCAGCAGCAGGCTGCCGCCCAGTACCAGCACACTGCCCAGCATGAACCGTACCCCTGCAAAGCAGAGAATGGAGGCCGTGTCAGCGGTGTCGATGGCAAAGAGCCGGTAGCCCAGCTTGATGAAAGGGAAAGCCGAACCCCACATGGCGTTGCAGAGGATGGCAATGATAACGGCAAAGGCCGGTGTGCCGAAAAGCCGGTCCAGCTTTTCGGCGCGGCTCAGCTGTGTCTCCATGGCTCAGTGGATGCGGCTGCCAACGGGGGTGTTGTCGCCGTAGAAGGCGATGGAGCAGCCGCCGTCAGCGGTGTCTGCAGCAAAGATCATGCCCTCGCTGACATACTTGCCCTTCAGCATGGGGCGGGGGGCCAGATTGCAGACGATGCCGATCTTCTTGCCGATCAGATCCTCCGGCTTGAACCACTTGGCAATGCCGGACAGGATGCAGCGCTCACGCTCGCCGTCAAACACGGTCAGGTGGAGCAGCTTCTTGCTCTCTTTCAGATTCTCGCAGGCACGCACCTCGGCCACGCGCAGCTCCACCTTGCAGAAGGTGTCAAAGTCGATCTCTTCCTCGTGGGTAAAATCAACGGTGCTCTCCTCAGCGGCGGGGGCGGCAGCAGCCTTTTCGGCTTCGGCCTTGGCCTTGTTGGCAGCCTCGGCAGCGGCCTTGCGCTTCTCGTCCTCTTCCTTCAGGTGGGCGATCTCCTTGGCCACGTCAATGCGGGGGAACAGGGCATCGCCCTTGTGGACGGTGTAGGTCTCCTGCACGCCGTAAGCAGCCTTGCTCAGGTCGATGTCGGCAGTGGACAGGCCCAGCTGATCCATCATCTTGGGAGCGGTGGAGGGCAGGTAAGCGTTCAGCAGGATGCCTGCCACACGCAGTGCCTCGCACAGGTGGTAGAGCACGCTCTCCAGACGGGCCGTGTTGGCCTCATCCTTGGCCAGAGCCCAAGGAGCGGTCTCGTCGATATACTTGTTGGCGCGCTGGATCACGGCAAAGATCTCCATCAGGGACTGGGGGATGGTCAGGTTGTCCATGTCGGCAGTGACCTTGCCCAGCAGATCATTGACCATGGTCTCCAGCTCCGTGTCGATGGCCTCGGTGCCAGCGGCCTTGTGGACCGTGCCGCCGAAGTACTTCTCGCACATGGCAACGGTGCGGCTGAGCAGGTTGCCCAGGTCGTTGGCCAGGTCGCTGTTGATGCGGTTGATCAGGGCCTCGTTGGTGAACATGCCGTCGTTGCCAAAGGGGATCTCACGCAGCAGGAAGTAGCGGATGGAGTCCACGCCGTAGCGGTCACACAGGACCACGGGGTCAACAACGTTGCCCACGGACTTGGACATCTTGCCGCCGTTCATCAGCAGCCAGCCGTGGCCAAACACACGCTTGGGCAGCGGCAGATCCAGAGCCATCAGCATGGCGGGCCACAGGATGGTGTGGAAGCGCAGGATCTCTTTGCCCACCATGTGCAGGTCAGCAGGCCAGAACTTGTTGTAATCGTGATAGGCCTCGTTGCCGTAGCCCAGCGCGGAGATATAGTTGCTCAGCGCATCGACCCAGACATACATGGTGTGCTTGGGGTCAAAGGGAACGGGGATGCCCCACTTGACAGAGGTGCGGGAAACACAGGTGTCCTGCAGGCCCTGCTTGATAAAGGCGATCATCTCGTTCTTCCGGCTCTCGGGCTGGATGAACTGGGGATTCTCCTCGTAGTACTTCAGCAGGCGGTCGGCATACTTGCCGGTCTTGAAGAAGTAGGCCTCCTCGTGGGCATCATAGACCTCGCGGCCGCAGTCGGGGCATTTGCCGTCCACCAGCTGGCTGTCGGTCCAGAAGCTCTCGCAGGGCTTGCAGTAGTGGCCGATGTACTCGCCCTTGTAGATATCGCCCTGCTCATACAGCTGGGTGAAGATCTTCTGGCAGGTCTCCACATGGTAGTCATCGGTGGTGCGGATGAAGCGGTCATAGCTGACATCCAGCAGCTTCCACAGATCCTTGACGGTGGCAACGATCCGGTCAACGTACTCCTTGGGGGTCACGCCTGCATCGGCGGCCTTGTCCTGGATCTTCTGGCCATGCTCATCGGTGCCGGTCAGGAACATGACTTCCTTGCCCTGCATCCGCTTGAAGCGGGCCAGCGCATCGCAGGCCACGGTGGTGTAGCTGTGGCCGATGTGCAGCTTGTCGCTGGGGTAATAGATCGGTGTGGTGATGTAGAATGTCTTGTGCTCGCTCATGAAAACGATTCTTCCTTTCTTTTGGCGCTCAGAACGAAAAACGCTCCCGCCCTGCCGACTGTGCCGGACAAGGACGAGAGCGTATAACTTCCGTGGTACCACCTTGTTTCGCCGTGCCCTTGCAGGCACGGCCTTGCGCCGGAACTCCGGCGAGCGCGGTAACGGGCGCACCCGTCGCGGGCTAACGATTCGCCCGCGCAGCTCGGAGACCATCTTCGGCATCGCGCGGCCTGCCCGGTTCCATCCTTCGGGCTTTCTGTCAGGCGCAGGCGGGGCGTACTCTCCTCGTCAAGGCTGTTCGCTTTTTGCCAAAGGGGCACACGACCCCCTTGTTCCTATTATAATACGCAAAAACGGCGGGTTTGTCAACTCTCCTGGTAAAGTGTTCTGTAAAACGGCTTTTGACTCGGTTTGTGTATATAAACGAGATAGTTATTAACAAAAAGATACGGTCAGGAATTGCTATCCTATTCTGTGTTTACATGGATTTACAGAAAAGCGGCTGACAATTTTAGCAGGGAGCCGGAAAACAGAGTTCAAAAGGTGCTTTATGGGCTTCATTAGCTGGGAAGTGTACGTTTCCCTACGGATATTTGCTTGTTTAGCATTCGTGAACCAGACCATACAGCCGTAGCTGGTGTGATGGACAAATGTTTTCAATAGAAAAAGACCAGAGCTTTCTGCGAGAAAACTCTGGTCTATGTAACAGTGCGAATGGAAATGCGCATTGTCTTGTAAAAGGAAGGGGCTTATGGCATTCTTACGGGAGTAAAGGCACTGGATGCAAGGAACTTTGCGTGATTTTAGGAGTGTGCGATGGAAAAGAAATTTAATATTGTAGTCGGTGAAGATGGAACTGTAAAACTCCCAGATGCGGTTCTGGAAAAACTTGAAGTCAAACCCGGAGAGGAAGTTCGCTTCGAGGTAGATGACAATTTCTATGCAGTCAGGCTTCTATCGCGGATAGAAGCTGAACGCTTGGATTACTTGAATTGGATGCATAATAAACATTGCCCCTCTATTGAGGAAATGATTGCAGAGTCGAGAAAACAAGCCACTCAGAACATTGTGATCTCCCGTATCCTTGATGGGATGCCGGCAGAAAAAATCGCAGAAGGCTATGAAGTTTCACTCGATTATGTAAAACAGCTTACACATCAGCTGAAGATGGACATAGAGGAAGCTAAGGCGAAAAAACACAAAGAAACGGGATCATCCTAAAACAGATAGCGGCAGTTTTCCATATACGGAAAACTGCCGCTGTTTATGTATAGAGGCTTATAGGTTCTTTGCAAGATTTTTAATGAGTGTAGCCATAGAGGGGTCAGCCAGCAGTTTAGCAAGAGCTGCTGCCGCATCTGTATCGACGGGACTGGCTTTGGGAGTGGATTGCTCTGCGCGAGGGAGGACTTCAGGCTCTGCACCATGATGCTGATAGAAGAAATCGTCGAATCGTTGTGCGTTCAAACGCCGATCATCATCCAGAATGTGTGCGTACTGCTCGGTGACCATCGAAGCCTGTGCATGACCGGAATCGCCCTGCACGGCTTTGATATCGCCGCCGTTCAGCTTGAGCTTGTATGTAATGCTGGAGTGTCGGAAGCTGTGGAAAACCACTTTGGGGAGATCGTTTTCCTCAATCAGCTGCTTCAATGCACCGTTAATGGTGGATTGTTCGGTCGGCATTCCCAGCGGGCCGGCAACCACGAGATTATAGTCTGCATACTCTGCACCCAGTGCGTCCTTTGTCATGTCCTGCTCGGCTTTATAGTGGACAAGCATTTCAGCAACTGTTTTGGGGAGAAAAATGGTTCGGATACTGCTGTCTGTTTTAGGGCTTTTCAGAACCTGGACCGTGGTGCAGCGGGAACTCAGCGAGGGAAAACGAGTGATGACATTTTTATTTTCCAAGGCGTTCAGCGAAGCAATATCTACACGCTGCAATTCCTTATTTATGTAAATGGAGGCTGGCCCGGCTTCAATGCTTTCGGGGGAGATATCCACACAATCCCATGTCAGACCGAGCAATTCCCCTAAGCGCAGGGAACAAGAGAAGGAGAGGTTGATGCAAAGCCGGAGCCGTGGATCATCACAGACTTCTAAGGCATGGAACAGGGTCTCGGCAGTCCAGATATCACGCTTCTTTGCAGTGTATTTGGGCAAGGTGGCATAAATACAGGGATTCTTTTCCATAAGTTCCCACTTTACGGCCTGCTCAAAGGCACTTCTCAAAATTTTGTGAACCGAACGAACTGTGCCGGGAGAAACGTATTGATGCTGACGCTTTCCACACATAGGGTCAACGGCTTCGTATTTAAGCAGCCGCTGATAATATCCCTCAATTACGCGGGTGGTGAGATCTTGCAGCTTCATTGAGCCGATAAGCGGTTCTATGTAGTTTGAAATCAGTGCAGTGTTTGATTGATAGGTTGAAAGTGCCCATTTGGTTCTTCCGTACAGGGTGACGTATTCTTTAAGCAGGTCTTTTAGAGTTCGGCACTGGGGTGCCACAAAGGTACCGACGGATTCTTTGTATTCGACCTCTTTCTTACGGTTTTTGGCATCTGCAAGGTCGGTAAAGGTTTCCCATTTCTGCTTTAGCGTTCCATTAGTGTGTTTGTAGGTATAGACAACGCAGTATCGGTTATTGCGTTTGACAATGCTAGCCATTATACATCCTCCTCTACTTTACGTTTGGACTTCAGAACTTCATCGAAAGCATCTTTTTGGATGCGTTTTACCCTTCCCAACTTCATCGTTGGAATTCCTTCTTTGAGAACCCACGAGTCAAGTGTTGGGCGGCTGATTCCGTAAAAAGCCTGAATTTCCTGAAAACTGTAGTATTTCCCATTCTTGGGACATTGCAGTTTTAGCGGCGGCTCCTCATGCGTTTCTTTTTTCGGTTTTTGAAGTTGGTATGTAGATTGGCTTTTAAGCCATGCCTTAAAACTTTTTTTGGTAATGCGCGGCCTGTCGGCCACGCGCTCAATGACGAAACAATCTCGGTATTTTTTGCAATCAAGAATCCCATAAACATTCTTGCGTGGGATACCGAGTAGTTTTGCCATTTCCGGGATGGAGATGGTTTGCGCTTCAATCTCCCGGTCACGCTCACGGTCGGCTGCTGTGCGGTAGCGACTTTGTGACCGGTACCACCGCTCAAATTCCTCTTTGGGAATCCTCATACAGAAGTCTGCCGTTTCTGTTTTCAACTTGCCCTGTCGGATGAGTGTATAGATCGTTTCGGGTTTCACCTTCAATATCTCGGCGGCATCAGGAACGGAATAGGATCGTTTGCAAAGTTCCTCGCCCGGTGGCGGGCCATTGACCTTATGATATTTGACCTGATTGGCATACCATTTCTCAAAGCTGGAAATAACGATAAAATGCGTCGGCATATTTCGCTTTTTGATCTGTGTTGTCAGTGGAACGACCAGAAGAACATTGGAATAAAAATTACCGTCATCATTCTGGACAACAATGGCAGGTCGGATGCCGCCCTGCTCGGAACCGCTGTAAGGATTCAGGTCCATCATGTAGACATCCCCGCGCTTGTACATCCAGTTTGCGGGCATAGGCGGATACTCTTTCTCTTTTTTGCCTCGTGTAGCCAATTTAGATTTCTCCTCTTTATCCGTATATGTAACAGTGGGCTGCTCGCACAGCCCACCCTACTATCTCAAACAGCAAATTGCTGTGATTTATAGTTCTATACCTTTCCGTATTTGTCCCCGACATCCCCGGAAACCGAAAACTCTGTTTTCGTGTGGGAAATCTTTCAGCCGTCCGGCAGCGTACCGAATCCATAGGGTTCTCACCTCTCCGTGGTTCTCACCGAGCTGCCCGAAGGCAGAAGTATCATTATTCTGTGATGGCTCTTAGCTATGGAGAAGCTGTCATCCATTTACCGTCAACCTACCGCTCATTCCCTCAGTGGGAGATCATCGCATTTGTTACGGACGTGGCTCATCATCACAGGAACATGACTGAAGAATGCGTGTTCAATTTTCAAGGGGCGGGATAGCTTGAGGGCTGCTTTGAACGCTTGCCGAAGCTATGGCTGTATTGTAACCGATGCGGAACGAAATGAACAGGAACTCAGAGTTCACAATTTTTGAGGAAAATAGGAAGTATCATTCCTGTTTCTCGATGAGCCGTCAAAAATATATTTCTTGACTTTATGTAAGAAATGAAGTATTATACTCGTAAGAAACTAACTTACGAGTATATAAATTTGATAAATACACTTTGGGGAGGGAACAAAATGAGCCGATTTTATTGCCGCGATGAGGAACTTCGGAAGTTAAACAAACGATATGAGAATGGAAAGTTTGAATGCGTTGTCATTTACGGCAGACGCCGTGTCGGAAAAACTGCGCTGATCAATGAATTCTGCAAGGACAAACCGACCATTTTCTTCTCTGCCTTGAATACGACCGGAAAAGAAAATCTGGAAGCCTTGTCCAAGGCAATTATGAGTTTTGAACGACCCAATGCAGAATCATCTCCGGAATTTACAACCTACGATGCAGCATTGGACGAACTGACAGCTCTCTCCAAGGAGCAGCGGATCGTATTTGTAATTGATGAGTACCCTTATCTTGCAAAGGCTAAACCCGCTATTTCCGCAATGCTTCAGCACATCATCGACCATAAATGGACAGATTCCCAAATGTACCTGATCCTGTGTGGCTCGTCCATGAGTTTTATGGAAAGTCAGGTCTTGGGCAAAGAAAGCCCTCTGTATGGGCGCAGAACAGCGCAATTCAAGATCATGCCGCTGGATTACAAGGAAACAGCGGTATTCCATCCGAATCTGTCCGAGGAAGATAACGCCCTGATTTATGGCATCACAGGCGGCGTTCCGCATTATATCAACAAATTGGATGTTCGGGACAGCGTAGATGAAGCACTGATGGAAAACTTGTTTGACCGTTCCAGCTACCTCTATGAGGAACCGGCCAACCTGTTAAAGCAGGAGCTGCGCGAGCCGGCAATTTATAATGCAATCATCAAGGCAATTGCAGAGGGGGCTTCTCGCCTGAATGATATCACCACGAAGGTTGGTGAAGAAAACTCTGTGGTGGCAAAATACCTCAAGACGCTGATAGACCTTGGAATCGTCAAAAAGGAAACACCGATCACCGAGAAACCGGGCAAAAAAACGATCTATCTTCTGGCGGACAATTTTTTTCGTTTTTGGTACCGTTTTGTGCCGGTCAATGCAAGTGCTATTGATTCGGGGCGGATCGCAAAGACCTACCCCCATGCAGTGAAACAGTATTTTCCGGACTATATGGGCCTGATTTTTGAGAAGATGTGCCAAGACTACTTGCTCTATTATGCGAATGATCTTCCTATCGAGTTGAGTGAGATTGGGCAGTGGTGGGGAACCGACCCTCAAAAAAAGAAGCAGATCCAGATCGACATTGTCGGAACACCGGTTGAGGGCAATGACTATATCATTGGCTCCTGCAAATACCGTAATGAAAAAATCGGTTTGGACGAACTGGAACTGATTCGGGAGTATGCAGCAGTCTTTGGGAAAGGAACAAACTACCACTACTACATTTTCTCGAAAGGCGGATTTACGGACGGACTACTTCAGGCACAGGAACGCGGAGACGTACAGCTGCTTACCCTTGCCGATATTTTTGAATAACACAAGAAACGCTCTTGCCGGTGTAAAACTGGCAGGAGCGTTTCTTGTTGAAGTGATTATAAAAGACCTTTGATTTTTTCAAGATGATCTATAGCGGCTTGCAGTTCATTTTGAAACTGATCCCTAGAAGGATCTCGACCCAAAAGAAGATAATCCATACTGACATGGAAGTATTCTGCAATATCGATCAGGATTTTTACAGAGCCATTGGAGCTTCCCCTTTCAAGATCGCCGAGGTGTCGATGGGAAACACCAAGTTTTTCAGCAAGTTTTTCCTGCGATAACTTCGCATTTGTACGCAAAGTAAAAATACGGTTACCAATAGCATTCGGATCAAAACTCATGTGTGACCTCCAAATTTTCGATAAAGCGTGAGAAGTCGAAAACTCGGAGTTGCTACGGATATCTAGCCGCTTGGGGCATCCACGAAAAACGGACAAACATAAAGCCTGCTCCTTTTTACGGGAGCAGGCTTCCTGAAGGCTAAAAAAATAGCCGGACAACAACCAACTGAGGGATCTTCAAAGAAAATCTCTCAATCAGCTGTTGCCCGGCTATTTGGAGCACGTTTCATACATTGCCTTGCGGCAATGGCCCGTTGCTCGGAGCGAACAGTCCATATTCAGGGTGCAATGCACCCGTATTTGTTAAAATGACTGGAAAATCACCGGCATCTAAATGCCAGATCAAGTCTCAGGGTTTCTTTGCATCTATTGCACTTCACTTGTAGTATACCTGAACACCCCTCGATTTTTTGGTATAACTTATTTCCACAAACAGGGCAAAATCTCCAGCCTATGCTAAATTCTGCCTGCTGTGTAGTAGTCGGTGCTTTACCGGCAAAGGGACGGTTCTTTAACTGAATCATATTCATTCTCCAAATCGCATGATGTCCAATGGATGGCAGTGGATGGGTTTGCCTTTTATAACCTGCATCTGCTGCAGTCTGATCCTGATTGCAGACCAAGAAACCCCAATCCGTCGAGCCATCTCCAGAATTTTTTCATAGTTAGGGTCAGACACTGATTTGTACAGAATCCCATTTGGCAGAGTCAACGCTACACGTTCTATTTCGGCATTGACCAGAAATGTTGGCATCAGCAGCTCTGCTGCAAGGGTATCCGCCTGCCATTCTTCCCACGAGGGCTTTCCGTTTCTCTCCCGATAGGCAATGTGCCCACGGCACTTGACTGCTTTTCCGTAGTCGTTCGGAAACAGATCAGCCAAAATCTGATGTGCTGCTTCATGCGCTATTGTGAAATTCCGGCATCCAGTGCATCTGTCTGCCGCAAGAGCAGAATCGATTACGATATCCCTCGGCATAAATACTTCAACAAGCTTTGTTCCATCCTCAAGGGTTGCTGTGAAGCTACATCTCTGGAAAACCGTTAATCCAAGGATGTGACCATCGCTACACAGCGGCAACATCTTCAGGTTCAGTCCAAGAACAGAATTTGCAAACTGCTCTGGGTTAATAGGAGCGGGGTCATTTTTGCTTATTCCGAAGAGTGCATAATACATTTCAATATATTTGCCTGCTATGCACGAAAGTTCTGCACGCGATAAGTATCTTGCCATTATGAAGCCCTACCTTCTGATGTGGCACAGTAGGCTTCCACAAACCACTTGCCCTTTTCAAGCCAAAGATTCCGCTTCTGCCCGCAAATCAGGCAGGTGAAGCAATGCCCTTTCACGCCAAAACGTGATGTACCGTGCTTGACTGCCAAGACATGATCAATTCCATAAGTACGAGTCTTGTCATAGTTTAGCCCCATCCACGGTGTGCTATGATGCAGTCGCCGCAAGGGATAGTAATGAGGTTGGCCTGATTCTCGCAGCTGTACGAAAAAGGAATGGCTATTCACTTGTGACTTTCTCCGAACTTCTCCGCCACTATGGCGTCGATGTCAGTGACAAGGGAATCAGTAAATGGGAAAAAGGATACACCACTCCCAGCATCTACCAACTGGTTGCAATCTGCCACGCATTGAACATCAAGGAAGGACCTTCCTACTTTACAAAGACCTTTCAGAAACCCGCCCTTCTAAATGACATCGGGCAAAAAAAAGTCGCTGAGTACGAAA
>OIJX01000310.1_pt1 | contig 10199 bp, 8 predicted proteins | sample 1583661 | NCBI WGS metagenome assembly OIJX01 (sample SAMN02674605, study PRJEB24791) | human gut metagenome, SKBSTL067 | isolation source: stool | host: Homo sapiens | place: USA
CAGTTGACCATGTTTTCGCGGTAATAGTAAACGATACCCTGAAAAACAGAGCGCTGTTCGGCATCCATTCCTTATTCCCCCGCGTGTGCGGCCAGATAGTCGGCCAAATCGCTGACGGTGACGAAGTTGCGCAGCTCCTTTTCGGGGATACGCAGGCCGAAGGTCTCCTCAAGGTCAGCCACGACGGTCAGGATCTCCATGGACGACAGGTCGAGGTCGTCCATGAGGACGCTGTTCTCGTTCACATCATCGGGGGAAATTTCTGCAACATCTTCCAGAATTGCAAGGATCTGGGACACGATCTCGGTTCTTTCCATAGTTTGAATCTTCCTTTCGTAGTTCCATTAAAGGCGGCTGCGGCTCTTTTCCAGTATTCCGCAGCCTGCCCGGTTTATTCTTACTTGCGCAGCAGCTTGCCGGTGCCGGTGCGGGGCAGAGGCTCAGTGCTGAACTCCACGGCGCTCATCCGCTTGTAGAGCGGCAGGGTGCGGTTGGTCTCGGTGATGAAGTCGCGGACGGTCTGCTGGTCGGCCTCGCCGCAGTAGATGACGGCACAGATCTTCTTGCCCTTCTCCCTGACGATGCATTCCTTGACGGCCTCGCACTTGGACAGCAGATTTTCCAGTTCTTCGGGGCTGACGTTCTCACCGTTGTCGAGGATGATGATATTCTTCTTGCGTCCGGTGATGTAATAGAAGCCTTCCTCATCCACACGGGCCAGGTCTCCGGTGTGGAACCAGCCGTCGGCGTCGAGGACTTCTGCGGTGGCCTCGGGGTCCTTGTAATAACCCAGCATGACGCAGCCGCCGCGGATGCAAATTTCGCCCGTCTCGTCCAGCTTGTACTCGGCGTGGTCGTCGGGCTTGCCCACGGCGCGGATGTGCTTTTCGTCCTGCTCGTAGTTGATGATGCCGTCGCCGCAGGTCTCGGTCATGCCGTACACCTGAGTGATCATCATGCCCTGCTGTGCCAGCTCGGCCAGCATGGCGCCGTCAAACATGGCAGAGGAGCCGCAGGGGTTCCAGATGCCGTTCAGGCGGGCGCGGCGGCCCCGCTTGACGTCTTTGTAGATGGCCTCCATCAGCATGGGAGCCACAGCGATGGCATCGCTGTGCATCAGGCTGAGGTCGCGATAGAAGTCGCGGATGTCGGCGGAGAGGTTCAGCGCCCAGCCCTTGCAGGCCCAAACGAAGAGGCAGATGAACGTACCCAGATGGAACAGGGGCAGGATGGCGAAGTTGCTCAGGACGTCGTTTTTGTCCTCGGGCATATGCTCGTGCTTATAGTCCAGCATGGCGTCGCCGAATTTGACCTGGCACTCCACAGTGGTAAAAAAGTTGCGCTCCGAGAGCATGACGGCCTTGCTGCGGCCGGTGGTGCCGGAAGTGAACATCAGCACCATCAAATCATCATGGCCCACGCAGTCAACAAGCTCTGCAGGCGCGCTGTCCTTGAAGGCGTCCATCGGGCGGAGTTTATCGCCGTAGGCGGCCTCGATGTCGGGGCGGCAGCCATAGTCGATGCCGTCGTTGACGATGAGGGAAGGCTCGACAAGGCCCAGCTCATATTCCAGCTCGGGCCAGGTCTTTTTCTGGTTGATGGTCACGACGACGGCCCCGGCGAGGATCGCTCCGAAGCTGTTGACACCGTACTCATAGCAGTTGCGGCTCATGATGCCGACACGCCTGCCCTTGATGTCGGGGATATTCTCCTTAAAATAAGTAACGGCCCTGCGGATGTCCTGCACATACTGGGCGTAGGTCTTTTCCACCACAGTCTTGCCATCGGCGGCCACATAGCGGAAAGCCACCCGGTCGGGGTACTGCTTCGCCATGACGTCCGTGATGAGCTCATATACAGTATTTATCATTTTTGTCGCTCCTTGCTGTTTTTCTTTATTGCAGCGAAACGCCGGCAGCTGACATTTTCTGCCTCAACGTAATAATACCTGTTTCGACAGAGAAATGCAACTACGCGGCGTGTCCTTTTTCGCTGTTTTATTGTTTACTTCCGCAGCAGCTTGCCCAGAGCGTTGCGGGGCAGCGGTTCGGCGGTGAATTCCACCGCGCTGATGCGCTTATACAGCGGCAAGCTGCGGTTCACCTCGGTGACGAAGGCCCGGACCTCTTCCTGCTTGTCCTCAGGGCAGTAGACGACGGCACAAATTTTCTGGCCCTTCTCCTTCACGATGCACTCGGTGACGGCCGGGCAGAGGGCCAGCTTCTTTTCCAGCTCTTCGGGGCTGACGTTCTCGCCGCTGGCGAGGATGATGAGGTTCTTCTTGCGGCCGGTGATGTAATAGAAGCCTTCCTCATCCATCCGGGCGAGGTCGCCGGTGTGGAACCAGCCGTCGGCGTCGATGACCTCTGCCGTGGCCTCGGGGTCCTTGTAGTAGCCCAGCATGACGCAGTCGCCCTTGATGCAGATCTCGCCGGTCTCGTCCAGCTTATACTGAACGTGGTCGTCGGGCTTGCCCACGGCGCTCATGTGGTCGGCCGTCTGGGTGAAGTTCAGGATGCCGTCGCCGAAGGTCTCGGTCATGCCGTAGCACTGGTTGATGACGAAGCCGTTCTGGGCCAGCTCCAGCAGCATCTTGGGGTCGAGGGCCGCAGAGGAGCAGCACAGGTCCCACAGGCCGTTGAGGCGGCTGACGCGGCCCCGCTTGAAGTCGTTGTAGACCGTCTCCACCAGCATGGGGGCCGAGGCCATGATGTCGCTGTGCATCAGGCCGAGGTCGCGGTAGAAGTCGCGGATGTCGCTGCAGAGGTTCAGTGCCCAGCCGGCGGGCGGGTAGGACATGACGCAGACGAAGCAGGCCATGTGGAAGAGGGGCAGCAGGGTCATGTGGCTCAGCGGCAGCTTCTGACCCTCCGGCAGACGGGACGTGATCCAGTTCTCGGCCCGGGCACCGTAGGTGCAGAGGCTGGTGCACATATTCCGCTCCGAGAGCATGACGCCCTTGCTGCGGCCGGTGGTGCCGGAGGTGAACATCAGCATCATCAGGTCATCGTGGCCGATGCAGTTGGTCAGCTCACCGGGGGCGGTGTCCCGATAGCAGTCCATCGGACGGAGCTTCGGGCCGTAGGCGGCTTCCAGCTCGGCACGGCAGCCGTAGTCGATGCCGTCGTTCAGGATGAGGGCCGGTTCCACAAGACCCAGCTCATATTCCAGCTCCTCCCACGCCTTTTTCTGGTTGAGGGTCACGAGGACGCCCCCTGCAAGGATGATGCCGAAGGATGCCACACAGTACTCGTAGCTGTTCCGGCTCAGCAGCGCAACACGCTGGCCCTTGATGCCGGGCACTTCTGCCTTGAGGTAGGCAGTCATCCGGCGGATGTCCTGCGCGTACTCGCGGTACTTTTTTTCCACGACGGTCTTGCCGTCGGCGGCCACATAGCGGATAGCCACATTGTCGGGGAATTCCTGCTCCATGCAGCGGGTCACCATATCATATACGCCTGCGGGGACTTTGATCTCTTCAGCCATTGGTCTTACTCCTTTTTGTTCGCAAGAAAAATAAACAGCACCATTTCGTTCCAGAATCTCCGCATTTCTGGCAGACAGAGGAAAGTTCTGGTTCGATTCCTCTCGGCAACAGTATACCGCATATGCGCCACAAACGCAAGATTTCATTGCACAAATATGCAATTTAAACTTGCGCTCAACTTGTGCAACCGGATGTAAATCCTTCCTTTTGTTGCGGCGGGACAAAAGCTGTGATACACTTTTTTCGTCGGGACGAAACTTTGCCCGGAAGCTTCGTCCCCTGCAAATTGACAGAAGACCCAAAAAGCATTATACTGTTTATATCATTTGGCAAAAAAGCTCCCCGTCGAGCTTCATATTTTTATCTATCGCGCCCAAAACACGGCCTTTCAGGGCCTCCGGGACAGGCGGCGCACTACAAGGAGGACCCCCTTTATGGAAGGCACCAAGCCCCGCACCGTAAGCAGCCTTGGCATGTTCGACCTGCTGAAAGGCATCGGAATGCTGGCCATCGTCTTTGCCCACACGGCAGAGCTTTACCCCCTCGGCACCGACGACGTCACCCCCTTCGCCTTTGCACTCTTCGCCTACCGCGAAGCGCTGATGGCCGCCTTCTTCATCGCCAGCGGCTACGGCTTCCGCAAGCGCTCCATCCACAAATGCATCGAGCAGCAGGTCAAGACCCTGCTCAAGCCTTACCTTTATACGGCAGCGGCCACCACCGTGCTCCACTGCCTCATCCACCACGCAGCCTTCGGCTCGTGGCCCAACGCCATCACCCAGTCGGGCAAGGTGCTGGGCGGCTTCCTGCTGGGGCTGCCCCACACGGCCTCTTACTTCGGGCAGGAGTTCTTCTCCTGCGGGCCGATGTGGTATCTGGTGGCCCTGATGCTGGCGTGGATCCTTCTCGATGTCCTTCTCGACATCTTCCCCGAGCGGTACATAACCCCGGCCGTCATCGGCGTCACCCTGCTGGGCTGGGGCATCACGCTGGTGTGGGAGGCCCCCTTCTGTATCGCGCAGGGCATGGTATCGCTGCCCTACCTCTACATCGGCTATCTGGCCAAGAAGCGCCACCTGTTTGAGACGCCCCTTTCCGGCCGGGCCAGAGCCGGGCTGATCGCGGCGGCGCTGGGCGTCGTGGCGGGCGTTCTGCTGACCCAGAGCACCGACTGCGTCTCGCTGGGCGAGTGGACGATGGGGCCTGTGAGCATCTTTCTGGACGGCGCAGTGGGCTACGGCATCATCCGGCTCTTCCTGAAATTGCAGCGCCGGGTGGACGGCCCCATCTCCCACGCCATCGAGTGGGTGGGGCGGCGCTCGCTCTTCATCTTCTGCATCCACACCGTGGAGCTGACGGCTATCCCGTGGTATCTGATGGCGGCGAAATACGCCGACCGTCCGGTGCAGGGGATGCTTTTGCAGTTCGTGCTCTCGCTGGCGTCCATCTTCGCCATCACCGAGCTTCTGATGCGGCGGAAAGAGCTGGGCCGGAAGCTCCGGGGCGGCAAGACTGCGGACAAGCCCCGGCGACGGGACAAGAGCCGTCATTATGCGGCAAAGCACTAACGATACAGCGCTTTGGTATCCGGCCCTTTTTCAGGGCAGACTATATTAGTTCGATGCATGGGCTTGCAGCGAGGGTTGTACGCCTTGCGATAAATTTGAGGAGGCCCCGGTAATGATGAACGATACTCCTGAAGCGGCTCTGCGCAGCCGCATTGCGGATCTGGAACAGCAGCTCAGGCTTGCGGATGAGGGTACCTCGCGGCTGGCCCAGCGCTGCCTTGAGCTGGAAAAGCAGCTGCAGACCTTCTACGCCACTCACCCCCAGAAAGAGATGCAGGCCGACTCACCTGCGCTGGTGCAGCCGCTGCTCTACTTCGATGCCGGCTTTGGCTTTTCCCAGAGGGACACCGTCAAAGCCCCGGACTACGAATACGACGAGATGAACGGGATGGTGACGGCCACCTTCGAGCTGCCCGAGGCCGCCGTCAATCTCCGCTTCGACCCGGGCGAGCTGCCCTGCTGCATCACCAATTTCGTCTTTTCGGATGACCGCATCCTCTGCCGCCCGGTGAACGGCGTACCGCTCCACGGCGACGGCATCCTTTTCCTGAACGATGACCCCAACCTCATGCTGGAAGGGATGAACCGCTTCCCCGCCGGGATGAAGCTGGGCGTGAGCTACGGCTATTTCCCGCTGGAGGCGCTGGCAGGCGACCCGCTCTTCGCCGCAGTGCTGGAGGGCGTGCAGTATTTCCAGAAGACCCGCGTCTGTGAACAGAAACATCTGGACCAGCTGGAAAAGACCTCTTCCGACCAGAAGCAGACCATCGACGCCTTGCAGAAGAACATCTCCGAGCTGCATCAGGCCAACGCCGAGCTGACCGCCCGGAGCCGGGCCTACGAAAACTCGCTGGAAAATGTCCTTTCGTCCAGCAGCTGGAAGCTCACACTGCCCCTCCGCCGTCTGGTGAGCCTGTTCCATCGTGGCAGCTGAGAGGAGGACCGGGATGTACAGCCGTTATACCACCCTGCAGCGGGCACAGCTCGCCAAACAGGAATATCTTGATACACAGGACGTCTTTCTCGCCGTCTACGCACCGGGGCGGAGGGCCTCGCTGGAAGCCTCCCTGCGCGACCAGCTCCACCGCAAGTTCCTGCTGGCGGAGGACCTTTCCAGCGGGAGTCTGGGCAGCGCCCGCGGCGTGCTGCTGGCGAAAGAAGACCTGAGCCTGATGCCCACGGCCCTGTCCTGCTTTGCGGATGCGCTGCGCAGCGGCGCAGACTACGTCACCAGTGACGCCGTCTTCGGCTATGCAGGTGCCACTGCCCTCTATCATAGCCCCAGCTTTGCGGCCTGCCCGGGCTGCGCCCTCGTCTCCCGGGAGCTGCTGCTGCGCTGTCTGGCCGAGGCCCGTGACCCCGGGAACCCCGCCGAGCTGCTGACGCTGGCGGCAAAGCTCAGCCGGAACCACATCTGTCTCCCGCTGGCGCTGGCCCACTACGAGCGGGACATCTGTGCCGAGGATGTCTGGTCGATGAAGGGGAAGCGGGTGTTCATCATGAGCCACCTGCTGGACATGACCGGCGCACCCATCGTGCTGGTCAGCGCTGTGCCGGTGCTGCGCAGCATGGGTTACGAGGTGGTCGTCCTCGGCCCGGAGGACAGCGGCTCGATGCCGCTCTTCCTCGAAGCCGGGGCTGTCGTCATCACCCGGCGCGGCTGCGTCCAGTCGCCCCTGCTGTGGGGGCTGGCCCTCTGCGCCGACTTCGTCCTCGCCAACACTGTCGTCGAGGCCCGGGCCGTCCGTGCCTTGAGCGGGGCACGGGTGCCGGTGCTCTGGTGGCTCCACGACGCCTTCGCGGGCTACCCCCATATCGCCCACCAGATCCCCAAAGAGCTGGGAGAGAACATCCGGGTCTATTCCGTCGGCAGCCACGCCGCCAACGCCATGCACTCGGTGCGGCCGGAGTTCAACATCCGGCCTCTCATCTACGGCCTGCCGGACTATGCCTCCGAGAAATTCGCCCACTATGACCTGAGCTATGCGGGCGGGCGTCCCCTTTTCGCCACCGTCGGCTCATTCGAGAACCGGAAGGGGCAGGACATCTTCTGCAAGGCCATCCGGCTGCTGCCGCCGGAGACGATGAAAAAAGCCTCCTTCCTCTTTGTGGGCAAGGCCGCCGAGCCGGAGATGATGGACGCCGTGCGCAGCCTGACGGCGGACTGCCCCGACAACGTCTTCTACGTCAAGCGGTTGACCCGGGATGAGATCAAGAGCCTGATGGCCCAGTGCACCTGCCTCGTCTGCGCCTCCCGCGACGACCCCATGCCCACCTTCGTCACCGAGGGCCTCATCTTCGGCAAGCCCGCCATCGTGTCGGAGCACACCGGCACCGCCGGACTCATCACCGAGGGGGTGGACGGCTTCGTCTACGAGGACGACGACCCCGAAAAGCTGGCGGAGCGTCTGGCATGGGCCATCGACCACCCGGAAAAACTGGCCGCCATGCGGCAGGCCTGCCGCGACCTGTATGAACGCCACTACTCGAAGCAGGCCTTTGCCGACGGCCTGAAGCAGGCGGTCCGGGAGCTTACCGGCGAATCCACTTTATCACTCTGCCAAAATTGAGGCAAAAAATTTGGCATCTTTTCACAAATGCACCTCCGGACTGTGGTATACTCTTCCCAGAGTTTATCCCAGTCCGTTTTTGTTGAAAGGAGTTTCCCCCATGAGTTCGTCCGCCTCCCCCGCCCCTTCCCGCCGGAAGACCCTGCTCTCGCTGGGCGTTCTGGCCCTGCTGACCGGCATCGTGGTGTTCATTTTCCGGGAGCACTGGGCCGAGATCTCCGCTGCACTGGGCCAGCTCACCTTCTGGCAGGGGTTTCTGGCGCTGGCCGTGGGCCTGAGCTATCCGCTGCTGGAGGGCGTCGTCAGCTGGCTCATCGTCCGCAGCCGCCTGCCCCGGTTCTCTCTGCGCCACGGCATCGACAACGCATGGATGGGCACCTTCGGCAATGTGGTGGGCCTCGGCGCGGGGTCTGTCCCCTTCCAGACGTGGTATCTCCACCGCCGGGGGCTGGACGTCGGCCCGGGCGTAGGCCTCATGACCCTGCAATATGTCTTTCACAAGACGGCCATCCTCCTTTACACCACCCTGCTGCTTCTGGCAGGCCGCCCTTGGCTGGCGGCCCACTCGGACGGCGTGCTGCGGTATCTGCCCGCAGCCTACGCCGTGGTGGCAGGGGTCATCGTGGGGCTGATCGCCCTCTGCGCCCTGCCGGTGGTGCAGCGTCTGGCCCGGTGGCTGCTGCATTTCCTGCCCGACACAGGCCGCTGGGCCGAGCGCCGGGCCGACTGGCTCCGGCAGCTGGACACCCTGAGCACCGAGAGCCGCCATCTGCTGGCGGACAAAGCCCGCTGCGCCGCCATTCTGGGCGTCCATCTGCTCAAACTCTTTTTGCTCTTCTGCCTGCCGTGGATGGGGCTGCGCTTCATGGGGCTGGACGCCGGGCTGCGCTTCTGGCAGGTGCAGCTCCTCGCCGCGCTGACCCTCTTCGTCTCCAACGCTCTGCCCAACGTGGCGGGCATGGGGTCGGTGGAGACGGCCTTTCTGCTGGTGTACGGCAGCTTCCTCCCCGATGCTGCCTCCATGAGCCTGCTGATGTTCTACCGGCTGGCCAGCTATTACGCCACCTTCGCCGCCAGCGCCGTCGGCTTCGGACTGGCGCAGCGGAGGCTGAACCGCAGCTGACGGTGTGAAGGTTTTATTTCATTTTAGTAACAGTTATCACCTTGTTGTACATTCTGCGCATAAATCTCTTGATTTTTTCAACAAAATGAGGACGGCAGCACCCAGAGCTTCGAGACCCTGCACTACGAGACCACTCCCATCTCCCTGAAGAGCGTGGACGCAGCCGCAGGCGCTACCCCCATCGCATTCGCTGCTCCTGAGCAGTAAAGATCATCCCATAACAAAGAAAACGGCAGGTGCGACGCACCTGCCGTTTTGTTATTTTATCAAATATCAGCCCTTCAGGGGGACGAAGCCCACGAGGTCCTTCACGACCTCGCCGCCGATGATGAGGCCCGCGACCGACGGCACAAAGGCGTTGGAGCCGGGGACGGAGCGGCGGATGGTACACTTGCGCTGGGTGCCCGGAGGGCAGATGCAGTGTTGCTTGCAGCTGATGGAATCGTCCTCGATGGGGGTCATGGCAGGCTCTTTGGAGTAGACGACCTTCAGGTGCTTGATGCGCCGCTTGCGGCACTCGGTGCGCATGACCTTGGCCAGCGGACAGACGGAGGTCTTGTAGATGTCCGTGACCTCGAAGCGGGTGGGGTCCATCTTGTTGCCTGCACCCATGGAGCAGATGATGGGCACACCGGCCTCCTTGCACTTCATGACCAGAGCGAGCTTGCCGGTGACGGTGTCGATGGCGTCCACAACGTAGTCGAACTGGGTAAAGTCGAAGCTGTCCTGCGTCTCGGGGCCGAAGAAGGTCTTGTAGGTCGTGACCTTGATGTCGGGGTCGATGTCGTGGACCCGCTCTTCCGCCACATCCACCTTATATTTGCCCACGGTCTTGCGGGTGGCGATGATCTGGCGGTTCAGGTTGGTCAGACAGACCTTGTCGTCGTCGATGAGGTCGAGGGCACCCACGCCGCTGCGGGCCAGCGCCTCCACGGTATAGCCGCCCACGCCGCCTACGCCGAACACGGCCACACGGGAGTTGTGCAGCTTGGTCATTGCCTCCGCGCCCAGCAGCATCTGGGTGCGGGAATACTGGTCTTGCATATTGTTTCTCCTTACTTTTCCACTCTCATGATCGTCCCTCCGCCGAGGACGGTATCCCCCTGATACAGCACGACGGCCTGCCCGGGGGTGGGGGCGCGCTGGGGCTGGTCAAATTCCAGCCGGAAGCCGTCCGGCCCTGCCGGGTAGACGGTGGCGGGCTGCTCGACCTGATGGTAGCGGGTGCGGGCCGTCACCCGCAGCGGCCCGGTCAGCTCCGGGATGGCGATCCAGTTCACCTCGTCGGCGTAGACGATGGTATCGAACAGCTCCGCCTCCGGGCCGACGGTGACGGTGTTGGCCTGCATATCCTTGGCGCAGACGTAGACCGGCGCGCCCATGGCAAGGCCCAGCCCCTTCCGCTGGCCGATGGTGTACCGCACCGCGCCGCTGTGGGTTCCCACCTTTTT
>OIJX01000317.1_pt1 | contig 10063 bp, 10 predicted proteins | sample 1583661 | NCBI WGS metagenome assembly OIJX01 (sample SAMN02674605, study PRJEB24791) | human gut metagenome, SKBSTL067 | isolation source: stool | host: Homo sapiens | place: USA
GAGTGCTGTTCAGGCTTTCCATGCCCATCCGGCTGAGGGCATATCCCTTGCCGAACATCAGGTCATATTGCAGCAGCCAGTGCTTCTGGCTCCAGCTTTCCTGCAGGGAGCTCGGGGTCTGGGTGGTGGTGCCGTCCAGATTCATCACCGTACCCCGGGTATTGGCGCGGTCGGCTACCTGCAGCTGGCGATTCAGCAGCTGGAAATAAAGCGGCTGTTCCAGACCGTAGAGGTTCATCATCACCGGCGAGATATCGTAAGCGGCAATGGTGCCCAGATCCACGGGCTTGTCGGTGTAGTTCGACCACATCAACAGGGTGGTCTGGTGCAGGCGCGGGTCCGCACTGGAATCGCTGGCATAGCCGCTGCTGGTAAAGACATCATAATTGGAATCAATGGGGTTGTAATGGTCGCCCCAGAACACCAGGATCACCGGCTCGTCCACCTGCGAGAAGTATTGGGTCAGCTTGCCCAGCATGGCATCGGCATCCCGGATGCCGGTCGCAAAATCTTCCAGCGCGCCGATGGTGCTGGCCTTGAGGCCCGCCGGGTGCTCTGTCACCTTCACCCGCACATCATCCGGGTAGTTGTCTTTATTATAATTGGTATGGTTCTGCATCGTAACCGCGTGCAGAAAAACCGGTGCATCCGAGGATGCTTTCATCTTCTCGTACTGCTGGATGATCTGGTCCGCCATGGAGTCATCCGTGACCAGACCGCTGGTCCAGTAGTGCCTGCGCACCTTGTTGACATGGGTCATCTGTTCCAGGCTCAGGAAGGTGTCTAAGCCCAGGTTGGGGTATGCCGTGTCCCGGCTCCAATACTTGGCCCAGAAGCAATGAACTGCCGCCGTCTGATATCCCTGCGTCAGCTTGAGGTAATTGGGCAGCGAGAACATGGGCTTGGTCACATGCTGCTGGTAGGGCTTGCTGCCGTTGGGCAGAAAGGAAGCCGAATAGCCTGTCAGCGCTTCAAACTCCACATCGCAGGTTCCGCCGCCGAAACTGGGGCTGTACGCCCGGCCAGAGGCACTGGTCTGCTGCAGGGCGTGGAGGTTGGCAGAGACATCGGTATCAAACTGGAAACCGTACTGCTCCAGTTCCGACACATCCCAGTAGGACTCGTCCATCACATAGATGATGGTGGGCTTTTTCACAGTCTCGTCCGCAGAGGTGGTGGCACCGTGAGATCCCGGGTAGAGCGGAGCGGTGGAATATTTCTGTGCAGCTTCGGTATCATCCAGGATCTCGTTGACAGCCTCCTCTGAATACCCCTCCGGCTTGGAGATCTCCAGATTGGTCAGATTGGTCAGAAAGCTGGTGATGACACCATAATAGCGGTAGTAGCGGTCCTGCATCCAGGCATCCGGCACAATGCCAATGGCCTGTGTCACGGCAGGCTGCAGGAACACGCCAAAGAGCAGGCCGCAGGTAGCTGCCGCACTGGCAAGAAAGCCTGCCACCCGGGGCTTCCAGTTCAGCTTCTGCCGCCCTCTATAAAGGAAGAAAGACATCACAACCAGCAGCACGATAATAACAATGGATACCACCATGCTGGTCTGGATGTGGATACCGGCCGCAGCTGCCACGCCCGCAGCCTCTGACACCTGCATCAGATCCCAGGGCAGGAAGGGCTCGCCGCGCAGCTGCAGCGTGTAGAAATTGACTGCCGCCGGGGCACAGCCCAGCACCGCCGCCAGCAGGGTCGCCAATGGTGCAAACCGGGTCAGCCAGTCCACTGCCAGCCAGCTGAGGAACAGCATGGCCCACGCCAGCAGATAGGCTTCGGCATGGGGGAAAATGTATTGGGTAAAGGTCTCCCCTGTCAGGCTGCCGCGGGCGATCCACTCCGTCAGAAACAGGATGCCTAGCGTTGCCAGTGGAGGGAAGAGCAGCCGCAGCCCATGCAGGGAAAGCGGCGTATGTTTTTTTGCGTTCATAGAGAGAAGTTCCTTTCACTTCCGGAAATCAGATTTCAAGCCGGAGCGGCAAGGCTCTGCCGCTCACGGTTCTCTATTATAATCCGATTTTTTGTAAAATCAAACCCTGATGCAGGAAAAATTCACGAAAAATTTCAGCCGTCCAGCCAGTGCCGCAGTTTTTGCCAGAAACCCTGCTTTTTGGCTTCCGGCTCCGGCATCTCCGTGCGGACCAGGATCGCGTCCACTCCCAGTGTTTCGATGTCCGTCCAGGGGATGACCAGAGTCTCGTCCCGGCCCAGCAGCCCAAACAGATGAGGCTGCCCGAGCAGCAGCAGGCTTTTGACCTGCGCCGTTGCCGGATCGAGCTCCAGATCATCGGCGCGGCCAAGGCAGGCCCCGTTGCTCAGCTGAACGATCTCCTTTGTGCACAGCTCCCGGAATTTCATCGTGATCCCCTCCCCGCAGTTTGCCTGTTTCATCCTATGCGGCAGCGCAGTGCTTGATGCAGAGCGGGCAGTTGTGCTATACTGTGGACAGAATCTTTCTGGCAGAAACATCCATACAGAATTGAGGAAACAGCGATGTATAAAAATATCATCTTTGATCTGGGCGGTGTCATGGTGGATTTCGACCCCAAGACCTACCTGGTAGACCGCTTCTGCAATGCCGAGGTAGAGGAACAGGTCTCCCAGCTGACTTTTGAAAGCGAGGAGTGGAAGCTGCTGGATGCAGGGCTTATCACCCGCTCTGAGGCCAACCTGCGGATGCTGGCCCGCGCAAAGGAATATGGCCGCGCGTTTGAGGTGCAGGGCGTGCTGGACGATTGGATGCATATCCTCCGCCCCCGCCGCCGGATGCAGGAGCTGGTGCGGAAACTCAAGAGCCGTGGCTACTGTGTCTACTACCTGAGCAATATCCCCGAGGATGTGCTGGATTTTCTGACCGAGCGCGACCTCAAGGGCCTGTTCGACGGCGGCGTGGCCTCCTGCGAGGTGCACATCAACAAGCCTGACCCGCGCATCTATAAGGCCCTGCTGGACAAATACCAGCTCAAGGCCGGGGAAAGTGTTTTCATTGATGACCGGCTGGAGAATGTACAGGCCGCTTTCCGTCTGGGCTTTGCCGGCATCCAGATGAAGGACAGCGTCGGCACACTGGTGCGCAGCCTTGCTACCTGTAGTGTGGCAATCCACTGAACAACACACAAAAACTCCCCGCTCAATGCCCTGTTTGGGGCGCTGGGCGGGGAGTTTTCTGCCATTACAGATTATTTCTTTTCGTAATTCTGGCAGAAGTGCGGGGTCTCCACCTGCTGGGTGGTGCAGGAGCAGTGCTCTGTCACTTTGATCTGGGGCAGATCACACTTGCAGTTCTGCACATTGTGACGGCACTCGCAGACATCGCAGGTCACACCTGTGTTTTCCATTTCTATCGCCTCCTTGGCTCTAGGTTGCCCCGGCTTCAGGCGATTATACATGGCTGCTTATTTTCCTGCGTTTGCTTCACTCCTTGCCTTCATTGTCACGATCACATGCTTGATGGAGAGAACGGGATGCACCGGCAGCATTCTGGGCCCGGCCCAGCGCATGACAGTGCGGATCTTTTCCCGCATCTCCGGCTGATAGCAATGCACCTTGCAGGCCGAGCAAAAGGTCTTGGTCTCCATAAAGGGGCAGTGCTCAATGCGGGCCAGCGCATAATCATGCAGCTGCTGGCATTCCGGGCAGAGACTGCCTCTGAGGGTGTGATGCTGCTTGCGGCAGTAGAGCGCGATCATCTCACTGACAAGCATTTTTTCGTCGGAACGCTTCTTTGCCAGGTCTTCCGGGGTGGTTTTGGACATTGGGACTGTTCCTCCTGCATTTTTTCCTTGCGGGCCATCCGCAGAGCCGCGCAACGCACCGCGTGACGCAAAACTGCGAAACAGGCCGTAACTCCAACAGCAACAGCCATTTCCATACACACCACCTTTCCTAAAAAGCAAAGCAGCAGGAGACCGGGTTCAGCCCCTGTTGTTCCCCTGCTGCTCTCAGGTTCGTTTGTCCGGCAAATGGGTTGCTGCGCAACTTTTAGAGTTTAACACAGCAAACCCCATTTGTCAAATTTTGCAATGTGCTTCTGATCCGGTCACCACGCTGCCAGATCTGCACCCAGCTTGCGGCAGGCAGCCTGAACATCCTCATCCGGTGCCTCGTTGCAGATCAGACCCTCACCGTTGAGCACCTGTGCGCCATCACCCTGTGCACGCTCGACCCAGTCGCGCATCCACTGGCCGTCGCCCCAGCCATAAGAGCCGAACAGAGCGATCTTCTTGCCGTTCAGGGAACCTTCCAGATCGGAGAACATCGGCTCAAACTCGCTCTCTTCCAGCTGCTCTGCACCCATTGCGGGGCAGCCAAATGCAACTGCATCAAACTCTGCCAGCTTCGCGGCGTTCATTTCGCCACAGGGAACGATGGTGCCGTTTGCACCCTCTGCCACGCAGTTTGCCATGGTCTCCGTGTTGCCGGTTGCACTCCAGAATACGACTGCTACTTTGCTCATAAAGAAGAACCTCTCTTTCAATTTTGGTTAGTATATTCTAACTTTTATCTTCAAGAAATTGCTCTGCCTGACATAAGACAGAGCAATTTGGTTAGGCTTTTCTAACCATTAAAAGAATACCACAGGGCGGGCTCCTTGTCAAGAACCTTTTGCAGAATTTTTCAGAGCGCTCCTCCGCCCCGGCGCAGCAACAGGAACACCATCGTCAGCACGCCGTAGATCACCGGCTGGTGGAGCAGATATAGCATCAGCGAGTTTCGCCCCAGCCACCCCAGCGGCGGGCAAACCGAACGACGCAGCGGACGGAGACTCTGCGTTGTTCGCTCTGCCAGATGATGCAGGTAAAAACCAGCCCAGAACAGGAAGAGCCACGGGATCAGTGGGAAGTAATCCGTAGAGAAGAAGCCAACGGGATAAAACCCCAGATAGGCCGTGAAGTAGTTGGCGTAGAGAAAACCCGGCAGTGTGATGAGCCAATGGCCCAGCTGCAAATAGCCATCGGCTGCATAGCGGGTGAAGTAAAACAGAAACATACTCCCTGCAAGGCCGACCACCGGGGGCACCTTTTCCATCCACTTTTCCAGCAGTCCTGTGATGATCATAGCCGAGCCCAGCAGGGTCAACACGCCGAACCAGACAGCACCCGCAGGCATAAAGATCAGCGTGACCGCCGTGACAAGTGCGCCGCACCCAAACACCACCGCGCCTCGTTTGACCGGGTGACGGCCCAGCGGCAGACAGAAGCCGGACAGCAAGATGAACACCCAGCAGATGGATTGCTGCCACAGTTCTCCCTGCCAGCTGCCATACCACGGTGCACGCACACCAAACAGATAGACCAGGTCCCACATGCCATGGTAAAGCATCATGCTGATCAGGTCCAGCCCGCGCAGCTCGTCCAGCAGCGCACAGCGTGTGGAAGTTGATTTCATAAGACTTCCCCTTTTTCGGAATGTTTTTTTCATTGTACGCCCTGCCATGGATTCCGTCAAGCAAAAAAAGCTGCCGTGCAGCTTTGGAACCGCACGGCAGCTTTATGATAACAGGTTCAGAAAAATGCAGGAATTACAGCTCCACGTTGAAGTAGCGCTTCAGCAGGCCCTCGAAGCCGCGGCCATGGCGAGCCTCGTCCTTTGCCATCTCATGGACGGTATCGTGGATTGCATCCAGGTTCAGGGCCTTTGCCTTCTTGGCCAGGTCCATCTTGCCGGAGCATGCGCCGCACTCAGCCTCAGCACGCATCATCAGGTTCTTCTTGGTGCTGTCGGTCACGACCTCGCCCAGCAGCTCGGCGAAACGAGATGCGTGGTCAGCCTCTTCGTAGGCATAGCGCTTGTAAGCCTCAGCGATCTCGGGGTAGCCCTCGCGCTCAGCCACACGGGCCATGGCCAGGTACATGCCGACCTCGCTGCACTCACCCTCAAAGTTTGCACGCAGACCGTCAACGATCTCCTGAGGCACACCCTCAGCCTTGCCGATGCCGACCACATGCTCGGTCACATAGGTGTTGCCGGTCTTTTCGACAAATGCGGATGCAGGAGCCTTGCAGACAGGGCACTGCTCAGGGATAGAGCCTTCAGCGATATAACCACAGACGGTGCAAACATACTTTTTCATAAGAATATCCTCCATTGTTTTTCATTATGATCTTGGCCTCCCCTCTGGTACAGGGGGCCTTGCTTCTGAGCCTATTATAGCAATGATTCCTAGATTAGTCAAGACTAATTTTAAGAATTATTCCTATTTATTTTTTAGACCTGCAGGTTGCCGCTGCTCGGAGCATCGGAACCGTTGGCAGCATCAAACTCGTAATCATTGCCGGGGAGGATGGCGTTGAGCAGGATGCCCACGATAGCGGCAATGGCCAGACCGGACAGGTTGATGGAGACACCGCCCACAGCGAAGGTCAGACCGCCCACAGAGTTGAAGCCCAGCGCGCAGACCAGGATGACAGCGGCAACGATCAGGTTGCGGCTGTTGGTAAAGTCCACACGGTTCTCGACCACATTGCGGACACCGATTGCGGAGATCATTCCGTACAGCACAAAGCTGATGCCGCCAATGATGCCGGTGGGGATGGTGTTGATGACGGCCTCAAATTTGGGGCTGAAGCTCAGGATCACAGCCATCACAGCGGCAATGCGGATGACGAGCGGATCGTAGATGCGGCTCAGGGCCAGAACACCGGTGTTCTCACCGTAGGTAGTATTGGCGGGGCCGCCCAGCAGACCTGCCATGGCAGTGGCAAGGCCGTCGCCCATCAGGGTGCGGTTCAGGCCGGGATCATTGATATAGTTGTGGCCGACTGTAGCGCTGATGGCAGCGATATCGCCCACATGCTCCATCATGGTTGCCAGCGCAATGGGGATGATGGTGAACATTGCGCTGATGAACTCAGGGCTGCCGTCGATGGCAAACAGACCCATGGCACTCTTGTGCAGGGGGATGCCGAACCAGTCGGCAGCAGCAATGGCCTCAAAGTTGACTGCACCAGTGACCAGAGCCACAGCATAGGAGACCAGCACACCGATCAGGATGGGCAGGATCTTGACCATGCCCTTGCCCCAGATGTTGCAGACAATAACGGTGCCCAGGGCCACAAAAGCCAGCAGCCAGTTGGACTCGCAGTTGGTGATGGCGGAGGGAGCCAGGATCAAACCAATAGAGATGATGATGGGGCCTGTGACCACCGGCGGGAAGAATTTCATAATGCGGCGGATGCCAAAGGTGGAGATGAGCAGGCTGACCAGCAGGTACAGAATGCCGGACAGTGCCACGCCCGCGCAGGCATAGGGCAGCATTTTGGTATTGGCAACGGTCAGGTTGCCGTCTGCGTCAGCCAGCATGGGGGCTACAATGGAAAAACCGCCCAGGTAGGCAAACGAGGAGCCAAGGAAGGCCGGGACCTTGCCCTTGGTGACAAGGTGGAACAGCAGGGTGCCCAGACCGGCACAGAGCAGAGTGGTGGAAACGCTCAGGCCGGTGAGCAGGGGCACCAGCACAGTTGCGCCGAACATGGCAAACATGTGCTGCAAGCCCAGGATCAGCATCCGCCCGGTGCCGAGCTGCCGGGCATCGTAAATGCCCTTGGAGTAATCGATCTTTTCACTCATAGAGAAGTTCTCCTTTCATCGCTGCCCAAAAAAAGAGGCATTGCCGCAGCAACGGCAGTGCCTCAATCTTCTGGAGCAGATTCAAAAAACGGGACCGGAAGGCAAAACACGCGCTCCGCAAAGTCGAACGAAACATTTTGCTCTCCCCTTCCCTGTCTGACTTTATAAAGTATACCAGAAACCCTGCCCGGATGCAATCCGTTTGCCGCAGTTTCCTCAGCTTTTTGGCCGGACATCTTGAAATATGCCCCTGTCCGCACTATAATATAACCTATTGAATTGATTTGTATTTCAAGAGGAATGTTATGATCTATCTGGACTATTCTGCAAACACCCCGGTGGATACGCGGGTGTTGGAGCAGTTCTGTGCCGTGGAGCGCCGCTGCATCGGCAATGCCAACTCTCACCATCAGGCAGGCTCTGCCGCCAAGGCAGAGATTGATGCCGCCACCATCAAAATCGCCTCTCTGCTGGGCGTTCAGCCAGCAGAGATCATCTATACCTCCGGTGCCAGCGAGGCCAACAACTTTGCCTTAAAGGGGCTGGCCCGTCTCTCCCGCCATGCGGGCAGACACATCATCTCCACTCCGCTGGAGCATTCTTCGGTCAGCGGCACCCTGACGGCATTACAGGAGCAGGGGTATGAAATCGACCTGCTGGACGTGAAACAGGACGGCACCGTGGATCTTGAGCACCTGAAGGATCTGCTTCGCCCAGATACCATCTGCGTTGCCATAACGCTGGTGGACAGTGAATTGGGCGTGGTGCAGCCTGTACAGGAGATCGCCGCCATCCTGAAAGCATCCCCTCACTGTCACCTGCATGTGGATGCGACCCAGGCTGTGGGCAAGATCCCCGTTTCTTTTGAGGGCGTGGACACCATGAGCCTGACGGCCCATAAGTTCTACGGTCTGAACGGCATCGGCCTACTGCTCAAGCGGCGAAAGCTTGCCCTCGAGCCGCTCATCCACGGCGGCGAGAGCACCACTATCTACCGCAGCGGCACGCCTACCGTGGCCTTGGCGGCCTCGCTGGAAACGGCGCTGGAGGCCGCCGTTGGGGAGCTGCCCGCGCGTACCGCCCGGGTAAAGGAAGCGAATGCCTTCCTCCGCGACGCCCTCAGCAAGTACCCGAAGGTGCACATCAACAGCCCGGAGAACGCGATCCCCCACATCCTGAATCTGAGCGTCGAGAACGTCAAGGGCACCGTATTCCAGCGGGAGCTGGACGCCGAAGGCGTCTGCGTGTCGGTCAAATCGGCCTGCTCGTCGGACGGTCTGCCCTCCCGGGCTGTGTTCGCCGTCAGCCGCGACCGGCGGAACGCCCTCTCCTCGTGGCGCATCAGCCTGAGCCACTTGACCACGCAGGAGGAACTGAACGGCTTTCTCCACGCTTTCGACGCCTGCTATACCCGGCTGACCCGGCCGCAATAACGGAAAGGACAGAGAACCATGAAACGCGAAATGGAACCCTACCAGCTCATCGAGCGAAGCATCATCAAAAAATACCGCAAGGAGCTGTGGACCCCCTTCATCGTGGCGGTCAAGCGCTACGAACTCATCAAAGCCGGGGACAAGATCGCCGTCTGCATCTCAGGCGGCAAGGACTCGATGCTGATGGCAAAGCTCATGCAGGAGCTGCAGCGCCACAGCGATGTGCCCTTTGAGCTGGTCTTTCTCGTGATGGACCCCGGCTACAATGAGATCAACCGCCAGAAGATCGAATCCAACGCCGAGCTTCTCCACATCCCCGTGACCATCTTCGAGAGCAACATCTTCTCGGTGGCCAACAACACCGACAAGAACCCCTGCTATCTCTGCGCCCGGATGCGCCGCGGCCACCTCTACAGCAAGGCCAAGGAGCTGGGCTGCAACAAGATCGCACTGGGCCACCACTTCAACGATGTCATCGAGACCACCGTCATGAGTATGTTCTACGGCTCTCAGCTGCAGGCCATGCCCCCCATGCTCCACAGCACCAGTTTTCCCGGCATGACCCTCATCCGCCCGATGTATTGCATCCGGGAAGAGGATATTCTGGCATGGAAACGATACAACGAGCTGGAATTCATCCAGTGCGCCTGCCGCTTCACTGAGAACTGCACCATGTGCGACAATGGCGGCGGCGGTTCCAAGCGGCAGGAGACGAAGATCCTGCTCCGCCGACTGAAACGCGACAACCCTAACATCGAGAACAGCATCTTCCGCAGCATCCACGCCGTGGCGCTGGACACCATGCCCGGCTATAAATCCGAGGGCGTGGATCACAGCTTCCTTGAGCGGTTCCACGCGCAGGAGGAAGAGCTTAACAAAGAGTAATATAATACCCCCTCCGATAGAGCAAATACCCAAGTCCGGTATCTTTTCACAAGACGCAAAAAGCCCCCGGAAGCGCAGCGTTACGCTTCCGGGGGCTTTTCCATGCCGCCGACGGGGGTCGAACCCGTACTCTGTCTCCAGAAAGGGATTTTAAGTCCCTCGTGTCT
>OIJX01000351.1_pt1 | contig 9340 bp, 8 predicted proteins | sample 1583661 | NCBI WGS metagenome assembly OIJX01 (sample SAMN02674605, study PRJEB24791) | human gut metagenome, SKBSTL067 | isolation source: stool | host: Homo sapiens | place: USA
AACGACAACCGTCATACCTTGCCGCGTTTTACACCGGAAGCCATGCGCGCCAACTACCGCATCGTGGCGGCACTCCAAACCTTTGGACGAACCCGCGGCATGACAGCGGCTCAGGTAGCTTTGGGGTGGCTTCTTCAAAAGGAAGACTGGATCGTTCCGATTCCCGGAACAACCAAATTGTCTCACCTCGAAGAAAATCTGCGTTCGCTTGACTTCAAGCTCTCCAAAGAAGAGTGGGCCGAGCTTGAAAAGACTGTGTCTGCGATTCCGATTATAGGAAATCGCTATAATGCCGAGCAGCAAAAGCAAGTGCAGTAATAATTTTGAAGGGCGTTGATAGTCATTTCTCAAATGAATACTTCAACGCTCTTTTTTGTCTGTTTTTTCCCAATAGCATCCCTAACTGTACGAAAAGCAAAGTTAGGTAAAGCCCGAAGTTATTGCCGCAATAGGAGGTGATAATTGTTCTCACCAAGAACTTTCGGAACTTTACCATGCACTATTTCTTCGAACTTTTGCTTCTCGCAGGTCTCGTTGCCCTGTTGATTCAACTGCCCGCCAAATTTCTCGCAATAGCTTTCGCTGCAGGCGCCGTTGTTTGGTTTTTACTGCCGGGCGGCTTGCCCGGTGGATTTCACTTTGGAATCGGCTGCGATTGGCTTGCGCGATTCGGTGGTGGCATGCACCACGGTTTCGGGCACTTCGGCTTTCCGTTCCATGGTTTAGGCGGGTTACTGACCGTTGCACTGTTGATCGCGGTTGTCTGGTTCGCCTGGAAGGCTTTCGGGCAAAATAAGAGCACGGATAAGACGAACGAAAACGTCTGATGCAGTATCGACGCGGCTGGTCTATCCGGCCGCTTTTTTCGTCGAGGTTCAAAGAAAATGAAGAAGCTTTCGTTGGCAGTGATCGGTTGCGTCTTGTTGGCCGGATGTGCTCAGCCTCAACAGTCCACGCCGCCCGAAGCAAGCAAATCGGCACTGCTGCCGATCGTGCAAACGGTCACTCCGGAAGACCCTATCCTGAAAGCTAACGAAACAGTCACGCCGTACGTGCTCTTTGACAAGGCGATTCGCATCGGCTCGGTCGACGCCCGGTTTTCGGACTTCTACGTGCTCTTCAGTCCCGACGGAAAGCTCGCTCACCTGTATTCAGACGCCGGAAAGAAGCATGAGACATTGCAGCGCCGGTCGCTGCCCAAAGGCGGCTACGTTTGGAATGTTGAAGACGACGACACCAAGAATCTGCGTCACAAAGACGGTGTTTGGACCATTGAAAAGCGCATGAAACTCATTGCCTCGCAGTCCAAATCTGACGTGGACGCGTCGCTCGGTCCGTGGGAAGAGGAATACTTCGAAGGCGTGCTGCCTGCGGCTTCCTGCCCCGGCATCCGCTATCAGCTCACGGTGCGCCACCGCTCTTATAGCGGCGACGGAGCGTATCACCTTGCGATGACCTACCTGGAAGCGGAAAAGGGCAAGGACGTGACGTTCGAGTCAATCGGCAAGCGCCTCACCCAGCGCGGTACATCGGAAGACAGCGACGCCACAGTTTGGCAGCTCATTGACGACAACGGCAAACATGAGGCCAATTTCGTTTACGAACCCATGAATCAGACGCTCACGTTGCACACGAAGGACTTCAAGCGCATCGAGTCGAAGCTCAATTACACGCTCAAGCGTACGAACAAGAAGCAATGAGCTTAATGTGCAACTGGTTAGCGGCGGTCAACCTTTTCTAGCGTTGATCGCCGCATTTTTACCGGCACGTCGCCCCATCACTAGGCAGTTGGTCATGCTCGCGCCGCCCAGTCGGTCGGTGCCGAAGATGCCGCCAGCGATTTCTCCTGCCACGAAGAGCCCTTGCATCGGTACCCCTTGCACCGACAAAACGCGCGCGTGCTCATCCGTGCGGATGCCGTCAAGCGTTGTGTGTATGTAGATTGATTCTCTGCCGAAGTAAAAAGGCGGCTGCTCGATGCGCTGAGAAAAGATCGTCTTCCCGGTGATCTCGTCGTACCCCTTATCCACGCTCTTGTTGTAGGTCTCGATTGTCTTTTTGAGAACCGGGGAGGGGACGTGCATACGACTAGCCATCTCTTCAATGGTGTCGGCTTTATAGACAATGCCGTTGATGAGCTTCAGCCCCAGCATGGCGCCCTTGTGAGATCGGGCGTCCGTGATCACCCAGCAGCTGCGGTCTTCAAGGTCAAGCATCTTGTCGGTGATGACCTTCCAAGGAAGGGATTCGTTCACAAACCGTTCGCCTGCGGCATTCACATAGATGTCGCCGCCGTCGTAGTCCAACAATCGGCCGCCCCAGAAGGGCAAAAGCTGCAGGCCGAAGCCGTCGGTCACCGCGGCGCCCACGGCCTGTGCGACGTCCAAAATCTCAGACGTTGCTCCGTCCCAAACGGTACCGTAAGGATTGGCAGTCGTATGCACTTCGGCCGTCAGGCGCGGATCAATTCGTGCGCAGCGTTTACGGTCTGCCGTAAAGCCCCCGGAAGCGATCACCAAGCTTTTCGCAACATAGGTCTTCGATATTGTTTTGCCGCCGGCCGATTCCTTCACTCTCACGAACCAGTCGCCCGAAGGGCTTCTTTCAAAGCCCACCACCTGATTGTTCAGTCGGAATGTGGCACCGGCGTCTCTCACGCATCGCGCCATGGCAAGCACGTAGCTGCGGCCTGCGGAGTTGCCGTGCATCGCAAAGCATCGCGGATGCAAACCTGACTTCGCGGTAAAAACCGGACCGAAGAAGACGTCGGTGGATTCGAGCCACTTGAGCGCCGAATAGGAGTCGCGCCAACGCCGTCAGCACAGCCGTGTCGCCTGAGCCGCCGCCGACAGCAAGCGCATCGGCAATAAACTGCTCGACGCTGTCCTGCCAGCCGGATCTTTTAGGATCATGAGGCACCACCGTCGCAATCGATCCGCTTGAGTACTGGCTGTGACCACCGATCAGGGGACCTTTTTCCAGGAGCAGGACGCGGCCCGCAGCGTTTTGCATAGCCGAGTAGGCAGCGGAAAGCCCCGCAAGGCCCGAGCCTACGACCACAACGGGCCAAACGTCAGGATCACCCGAGCCGTGCAAGTCGGCAGCCTGAATCGACCGAGGCAGAAGCATAGAGGCACCGGCTGCGGCGAGCCAATTTCGGCGAGAGACGTTCATTTGGGCTCCTTGCCATGCAGGACATTGTCGGGGTGCTTTTCAAGCCACTGATAGGCTTCCAAAGCGCTTTGCACATTGAGTTTGCCGTAGGCGTTGGCCTTGTGCATCTTGACGGTTTCGGCGCCGATTCCGAGCACTTCGGCAATTTCTATGTTGGTCTTGCCTTTGGCGGCAAGCTCCACAACTTCCTTTTCGCGTGCGGTCAGGGTGTCGAAATGCGCGCGGTAGCGATACTGCCGGGTAGCGGCTTCGTAGGCTTGTATTTTGCAAAAACCTATTTTCCTTGCAGGTCTGAAAAAGACTAGGAGATAAATCATGAAAAAGACTTTGGCTGCTGTTGCAGTTCTCGGTGCATTCGCCGATTCCGCTCTCGCCGCTGACGTTCAGCTCTACGGTATCGTTGATACAGGTCTTCGCTATTTGAGCAGCGACATGGACGCCTCTTTCGCAGGCGTAGGCCAGGAATCGACCGATCAGTTCTCCATGGAGTCCGGTATGGCTTCCGGCTCCCGTTGGGGTATCAAGGGTACGGAAGACCTCGGTAACGGTTTAACCGTCGGCTTCGTTCTTGAAAATCAGTTCAATTCTGATACCGGTGCGAACAACGACAACGATCACTTCTTCCGTCGTGAGTCGTCTCTCTTCATTGAGGGCGGCTTCGGTAAGTTTGCTATGGGTCGTATCGGCTCCATGAACGGTGGCGTCAGCTCCTGGACCAAGCATGGTCTGAGGTCTGCCTTCGGCACGTCTTGGCAGGGCTTCTCTGCAAATGCTGACAACACCTTCGGTAATTCCGGTATCTGGGATAACTCGATTGCCTATGAAACGCCGAGCTTTGCGGGTTTCAAGGTCTTCGCTCAGTATGGCATGGGTACCAACAACAACGAAAACGAATCGCGCAGCGATCGCTACTACGGTATCGGTGCTTCCTACGCCAACGGTCCGTTGAATCTGTACTTCGCTGTTGACTCCGTTAACTATCAGACTGCCGATCTGGCCGCCGATTCCGCCATCCGCGGTTCCGACATTGACGATGCTTGGACGGTTCGTTTGGGCGGTAACTACGACTTCGAAGTTGTTCAGCTCTACGCTGGCGCGGCTTACTTTGACGAAGCTAAGCTTTCCACCTTCTCAGGTGCCGGTACCGACCTCGTGAACTACTACGAACCGAATCTCGCAAAGTCCTTCAAGATCAAGGGCTGGAGCCTCGGTATTTCGGCTGCCATTCCGGCTGCCGGCGGCAAGGTGTTGGTGGGTGCCTCCTACATGGATGCAGAATCTGCTGACAGCATGGCCAAGTACGATCAGGGCGAAATGGACAACATCGACATGACCCGTTGGATCGTGTCTGCCGGTTACGACTATCCGCTCTCCAAGCGTACCGACGTTTACGGTGTTGTGACCTACAACCAGGATAGCTTCGACTACAACACCAAGGGTGAAGCCGACGAAGATCCCGCAGTCTTCGGTGTGATGGTTGGTCTGCGCCACAAGTTCTAATCTGATCTCTCCCCTAACAAGATCTTGATTAGATCAGCCCGCTTCGACTTCGGTTGAGGCGGGTTTCATTTTGGCCGTTGCCTTAAGTCCCTACCCCATGCTCCGTATGGTCTGATTTGAGGGGATTTCGATCTACCGTCATCCTGAACAATCCAGGATCCGTAGCACGATCTGCACCCCAACCAACCGAACCCTGGATTCCCTGCATGTTCACTATTGAGGTGACATTACCAATTTCCAGAGGACACGTATAATGCGCGCTTCCTCTGGAAATACAAAAATTCGATACCAATTCACCGGTCGAATGAAAAAAAGCCCCCCGGCTCAGGGGTGAGACCGGAGGCACAAAACGGGAAGAAATGGAGTGGGGATCCATAGCTCCCGATTGGACTTCAGCTAGTTTTATCGAATCGCTCGGTTAAAAAATTCGATTCTCAGTGACTACTTTGCTTCCTGAGCTGTTTCTTCTTCTTTTTCCTTGCGAACGAGGCTGACAACTTCGGCACCGGCCACTTCACTCAAGCGAAACAGCACCACGCGAGCCCCTTGAAAGAGAAAGTTGCCGTCCTTTTTCGTTGCATCGCCCAGGGCCTTAAAAAAGGCCTCGATCTGAGGATTCAACACATCGGCTTTTTCTGCATTGAACGGAACAACAACGGTGCGACCACTTTTGAGGTGCACAGCCAGCTGCTGGATGATTTGCTGTGTCATTGAAATGTTCTCCTTTTTCATGATGATTTCTCCCTCTCCTTTTGTATATCACTAAAAAAAGCCTCCGGCTCAAGGCAGATAATGAGACCGGAGGTAAAAAAGGGGAGGAATGGAGCGGAGTCTCCCCCGCTCCTGATTGGACTTCTAGCTGCTTGGATTAGAACTTGATGCCGAGCTTGGCGCCAATACCGTGAGAGGTAATGTCGCTGCCGAAGGCACCGGTGTAGTTCACACCGAACGTGGCGTTCTTGCCGATAGCGGCGTCAAGGCCGATACCGACCATGCCCATGCCGGAGAGTTCTTCGCCGGTGATGCTGGCCGTACCCGCATCGCCAACCGTGACCTTAGCCGTAGCTTCCTTGTCACCGAAGAACTGCATGTAGCCGACGTCGGCACGAACCTTCATCGCCACGCTGCCGGCCGTGAACGGCAGAGCACCGCGCACACCGATGTTGGCAAGGCCAAGGTTCTGGTCGTCAATCTCAGTCTTGACACTGTGGTTGCCTGCACGCTGCGTGAAGTCGTCAGCCGACACGTTCAACCACGACAAACCGATGTACGGTTCAACCTGATAGGACTCGGTATTGAAGCCCTTGTAGCTGGCTTCGCCGAAGATCTGGAAGACCGTGGCGTTGTAGTCAATCGCGTTGTGCGTGACCTGATCCAGGAAGTTCAGGCTCTGCTTGCCTTCGCGATCCTGCGTGGTGTACGCAAAACCGTAGGTCAGACCGAACTTCTCCCAGTCGTTTTCGCCGTACATACCGATATGGATGTCGTCGCTGTCCATGTCGCCGTCATTGCCGGCGTCAAAGTCCGTCTGGCCATAGCCGAAGAACACGCCGACCTTGTTGCCGTTGCCATAGGGCAGTTCGGCACCGATGAAGCCTGCGTAGTAGTCAACGTCCATGTTGACGGAAGCGCCGCCGGCGTCAACATCGCCCCAGGAACCCATACCGGCAGCCCACAGCGTGGCACCATTTTCGAGTTCAGCGCGCTGAGCTTCACCGTAGGCGTTAGCCTGATCCTTGATCATGCGACCCATAAGAGCCGTATTGACGATCGTGGCGTTCTGGGCAGCCAGATGGAAGTCGTTGGACAGAGAAGCCAACGTATTGCGAACCTGACCCTTCGTTGCGCCAACCATGTCAGCAAAGACTGCGCTGTCGGTATTAGCCATCAACGCATTTGCCATAGCAGCTTGAGAACCGTTGGCAGCATAGGCAGACGCAGACTCTTCATTGCGGCTCAGAGTAGCTTCGATCTTGCCGTTCTCTGCATCCACATTGATCGCAGTGTCAAAGAAAGCGTAATCAGGATCAACAACAGGGTTCGTGGAAGTGACACCTTCAAGTTTTTCTGCTGTCACCGACCCCGTAACACCGGTTTCGGATTCAAAAGCTTCTTTGAGAACATCGCCGTCAACCGACACAACAGTGATTCCTGCACCGTCGGCAAACGAGAGAGAACCAACCTCAACGTCCTGACCGGCCACAATGCCGTAGGTACCGCCCTTGTTGACCGTAATGTCAACAGAGTGATCTGCATCAGCCTTGTGAGTCAATTCCCCCTTCATGGTGAACTTGTCGTCATAGGAATTCAGGACGCCGAAGATACCACCGTTAACCGTTACCTTGCCGTTCGCTACAGCTTTGGTTTCGGTTTCCGTCACGCCAAACGATTCAGCAAAGCCAAGGAGCGTACCCTCTTCAACAGTCGTACCACCGCGATAGGTATTGTTGCCCGTCATCACGAGCGTACCGGCACCTCGCTTGGTCAAAGAACCATCGTAGAGATTGCCTTCGATCTTGGCGTTGATTGCTTCCAGACGCTTCTTGAAGTATTCGGTACGCCAAGCGATTGCGTCTTCTTCGCTGATCTTTTCCTGTTCGTCGGTCATACCGGTGATGTCATCATCGGTATCCAGAGCGATGTCACCGATAAGCTTCTTTTCTTCTTCAGTGAATTCGTCACCGAGAGTAAGCGTCGGGTTGGCGAGCCATTTTTCAGCAGCGGCCTTCCAAGCCAATTCCTCACGTTCACGCTGATCGAGAGCAACCTGAGAGATGTCGTTGGACCAAACATCCAACTTCATGGTCTTCATGTTGTAATCAAAGTGACCGGTCAGCTGGCCAAGACCGTACATGCCCTTGTCCAGGTCAATCAAACCCCAGCCCATACGGTCGGAAACTTCGCCTTCCTTGGGCATAGTACCGTCCTGATTTGCCCAACCGTTGATAACGGAGCCATCAGGATTGGTGTGAGAAGCCGTCGTGAACAGAACGTCACGCACCTGAATAGCACTCATGTCCTGATAGCGGGACATCAGAACGCCCATAGCACCGGCAACGTGCGGAGCGGACATAGAGGTACCGCTCAGAGATGCGTATCCGGGATTGCCTTCGCCATCAGTGGTGCTGCCATAAATACGTGCACCGGGTGCAACAACCGTCCAGTATTTCGCGAGACCAGCTTCGTTGACACCTTCCCACAAGGAATAATTGCCATTTGCAGCCTGCTGCAAGCCGCCCACATTGATCCAATGCTTTTCGGCATCAGGATTGAAGTAGGGATACAGAGGACGATGGAAAGGATTGTTGAAATCACGGTTACCGGCCGTGAAAATCTGAACAACGTTGGTACCCTTCACAGCATCATAAGCAGCATCAACGAAAGACTTGCCTTCGTGATCAGTACCTTCGTACTTGTCTGCATAGTTGTGCTTGAACAGGAAGTATTCGTACTCGGCCTGCGTGATCGTATCGGTCGGGAAGTGCTGGCTACCGTTAACACGGATGTTCGTACCCCAGGAGTTGTTGATCACACCGCCGCGTTCAGCGCCATTCACGCTAACCAACGTATCGGCAAGAGCTTTCCAACCCGTGTAGAAGTAGTCGTAGTCCTGGAAAGGACCGTAGTTGTTGCTGTCCGTTGCGCCGGTGTTGCCAACAACAATATCGGAACCCCAAGACACACCGTGGAATTCATTGCCGTCACGGTTTGCACCAACGGTACCGGTGACGTGCGTGCCGTGCGTATCGTTGACACCTTCCGTCCAGTTACCGGTGATGTCGAATTCCTGACCCTTTTCATAGGGAAGGCCTCCTTCAGGATTTTCGCCATCCAAGCCCGTACTCTGAGGATAACGGTTGCCGTCGGCACCGTACTGGCCGCTAACAGAGGTGTAGTGGAAACGGTCGCCAGCCAACTCAGGATGCTTCTGAAGCAAAGCTCCGGAATCCATCACGCCGACCATAACGCCCTGGCCGTGATAACCAAGTGCGTAAGCCGTCGAAGCATTGATGGCCTTAAGACCCCAATCAGCCTTGTATTCGTCGGTTTCCCAGGACTGCTTCGCCTGATCAAGCTGAGCGCTATTCTGAGCTACAAACCCAGGTTCAACATAAGCAGCGGAAGTAGCCGTTGCGCCGAGAGCTGCGGCAACTGCAACTGCAACAACAGCACTCTTGGAAGGTTTGCCGTGGGACTTCTGAGCCTCGTTGGCTACGATGTAGCAGCGACGTACATCGTTCCACAACGTCTTGAAAGTCTTATTCATAAGAGTGATCCCTTTCGTGGTATCTCTGTAGAAAAAAGAAAACCGAGCCTTTGACGCGGAGAGAGAAAACAAACACCACGTCGCTGGCTCGATAAAGCACGATACCCCCCACCCATGTAAAGACCTTGATCGAGATCGAATTAGGTTGAAGTGCTTAGGCCAACCCCTTCATTTGTTGTTTTTTTTGACACAGTTATGACTCCTAAATGTTTCTCAAAAGCAACACAATTGACAAATCACTCACTCTTCTGAGGCAAATACACACCGTCCTCCAAGATTTGGAGGCAGGTCCAATCCCCTCTTCTCGGTTTCTGATTCCTCCAAAACCTTCTTCTCGGATTGAAATGTCTCTTAATTCCCTTTCCTCGGTTTGGAATACTTTCAAACCATTTTTCTGTA
>OIJX01000355.1_pt1 | contig 9296 bp, 12 predicted proteins | sample 1583661 | NCBI WGS metagenome assembly OIJX01 (sample SAMN02674605, study PRJEB24791) | human gut metagenome, SKBSTL067 | isolation source: stool | host: Homo sapiens | place: USA
CCTTCCTCGTCTCAAACTTTTTGCTGGGGCTTGTCTGTTTTCTATCATAACATAAGCCAAGACTATTTTCCACAGGCAAAAAACGTGGTATACTTGATTTTATCGGGAAACATCCTTGCCCTTAGTAGTTCTTAGATTCAGGAGGTATCGTGCCATGCAGCGCACGGAAAAATATTTCGAGAAAGACGCATTCCGCAAAAGCGCCGCCGGGGTCATCCTTGCGGCAGAGGCGGACGCAACGACCGGCGGCGGGCGCATCGCTCTGGACGGCACGGTGTTCTACCCCGAGGGCGGCGGACAGCCTGCCGACCGGGGCACTCTGACCCTCGCCGACGGCACGGTGCTGCACGTCACCGATGTCCACGAGACGGGCGGCGTCATCTGGCACACAGTGGATGCCCTGCCCGAGGCGGCACAGCCCGGCACCGCCGTCACCGGAGCCATCGACTGGGCGTGGCGCTTCGACAAGATGCAGCAGCACACCGGCGAGCACATCCTCTCCGGCATCCTGCACCAGATGTTCGGGGCCGAAAACGTCGGCTTCCACATCGGCTCTGACGCCGTGCGGATGGACACCAGCGTGCCCATCTCTGCCGAGGGCCTGCGGGAGGCCGAGACTGCCGCCAACCGGGTCATCTGGGAGGATGTGCCGGTGGTCATCACCTACCCCACCCCCGAAGAGCTGGCGGCTCTGACCTACCGCAGCAAGAAGGAGATCGCCGGGCAGGTGCGCATCGTGACCATCCCGGGCGCGGACGTCTGCGCCTGCTGCGGCACCCACACCGCCACCACCGGTCAGGTGGGCCAGATCAAAATTCTGGCCTCCGAGAACTACAAGGGCGGCGTCCGGCTCAGCGTGGTCTGCGGCGGGCGGGCCTTGCGGGAGGCGCAGGCCATGCGGAGCCGTCAGGCCGACATCGGCGCCCTCCTCTCGGCCAAGGCCGACCAGACCGCCGTGGCCGTCCACCGGGTGTACGACGAGTACACGGCCCTGAAATTTGCCCATTTTGGCCTCTGTCAGCAGCTGTTCGACGCCATGGCCGCACAGCTCGGCCCCGACGAGACCGCCATCCGGACCGTGCCCGGCCTCGACCCGGACGGCCTGCACCGTCTGGCTGCGCGGCTGAGCGAGGCCACCACCGGCCTGTGCGCCGCTCTGACCCCCAACGAGAAGGGCACCGGCTACTGCATCGCACGCTCCGGCGGCGATGTCCGCCCCCTCACCAAAGCCCTCAACGCCGCCCTCAATGGCCGCGGCGGCGGTAAGCCCGGCATCTGTCAGGGCAGCTGCACCGCCACACCCGAGCAGGTGGAGGAATTTTTGAGGAAAGCTCTGTAAGCACAAACTTTTTACGTCACAAGGAGAATACGATCTTATGAGAATGCGTTTCAAGCCCTATGCCCACGACGAACTGATGGCCGCCGATTTTCACGTCCACGACCCCTTTGTCTGGGGCGGCAAATGGCACAGCCAGTATGCCCGCCCGGAGCAGCCCTTCGTGCTGGAGCTGGGCTGCGGCAAGGGCGGCTTTATCTCCCAGCTGGCCTGCGCCCACCCGGAGAACAACTATCTGGGCATCGACATCACCGACAAGGTGCTGATCCTTGCCAAGCGCAAGATCGAGGCCGCTTACACCGAGGCAGGCCGCCCCATCGACAACGTGAAGATCATGAGCACCGACATCGAGCGCATCAAGGGCGTCATCACCCCGGAGGACACCGTCAGCCGCATCTACATCAACTTCTGCAACCCATGGAGCAAGAACGCCTCCTCCAACAAGCACCGCCTCACCTACCCCCGCCAGCTCATCCAGTACCGCGATTTCCTCAAGGACGGCGGCGACATCTACTTCAAGACCGACGACGACGACCTGTTCCGGGACAGCCTGAGCTATTTCCCCGCCTCCGGTTACGACATCATCTGGCAGACCTACGACCTCCACGAGAATGAGCCGGAGTGGAACATCCGTACTGAGCACGAGGGAATGTTCACCGAGATGGGCATTAAAATCAAGGCCCTCATCGCCCGCAAGAAAGCAGGCGACGACTCTGTGACGTGGGTCGAGCCGAAGGTGCTCAAGAAGCTGGCCGCACAGGCAGAGGCCGAAGCCAAGGCCGCCGAGGGAGAAGCCAATGTCTGACCCCTGTGAAGCCTGCCTGAACAACCAGCAGGACGAGTACGGCAGCTATTACTGCGCCGTGGGCGGCGCACTGGACGAGGATGAGATGGCCCGCTATCTCTCCCGCACCACGTCGGCCTGTCCTTATTTCGAGCCGGGCGACGAGTACAAGATCGTCCGCAGGCAGAATTGAATGGAGGTGTTCCCTTGTCGTTTTTCCTCAACACGGCCATCTGCGGCTTTTCGCTCTACCACATCCTCGCATTTTTCCTCATCTACTCCTGTCTGGGCTGGTGCCTCGAGGTGGTGTATGCCGCCGCCACCACCGGCCAGCTGGTCAACCGCGGCTTTCTCAACGGCCCGGTCTGCCCCATCTACGGCTTCGGCATGATTTTAGTGCTCTTCTTCCTCACGCCGCTGGAAGACAGCCTGCTCTTGCTGTATCTCGGCGGCGTCCTCCTGCCCAGCGTGCTGGAGCTGGTGGGCGGCTGGGTGCTGTATAAGCTCTACCGCACCCGGTGGTGGGATTACAGCGATATGCCCTTCAACATCGGAGGCTATATCTGCCTCGAGTTTTCGCTGCTGTGGGGCGTAGGTGCCCTCCTGATGGTCAAGGCCGTCCACCCCGCCATCGCCGCGCTGGTGGACATCGTGCCGCCGCTGGTGGGCTTCATCCTCATGTGCCTGCTCTACGCCGTGTATGCCGCCGACGTGGTCGCCACCGGCATTTCTGCCTCCGATCTGGCCCGGGAGCTGGACGCCCTCGAAAAGGTGGCCGACAGTATGCACGCTGTCAGCGACGCCATGACCGAGCTCCTCGGCACCACCGCGATGGACATGGACCAGAAGATGGACGAGAGCCGGCTGCAGCTCAAGCTGGCCGCCGCCGAGGCCCGGGACAACTACAACAAGCTGTCGCCCCGTGAGGCCGCTTCCACCATGCGTGCCCGCGCCGACGAGGCGATGGAGGCCGCCCGCCGCGCCTCCCAGACTGCCCGCCTCAACGCTGCCGAGGCCGCTAAGGCCGTCAAACTGGCCGCACAGGGCAAAGCCGAGCAGACCACCTCGCTGCTGCAGCTGGAGCAGCTCAAGGACGAGCTGGCCGCACGGGCGCAGGTCATGCAGGCCCGCACCCGCCGCAGCACCCATCTGCTGGGCAAGGGCCGTATGCTCCGCGCCTACCCCAAGCTGAAGCATGGCCAGAACAACCGCTCCCTCAACAGCCTCCTCGAGCAGCTCGAGAAGGAATACCCGGATTATTTCGACCACAACAACACCTTCGGCATCCAATAAACAACAAAAAACGGCTGGGAAGCACGCTGTCCCAGCCGTTTTTCTATTCTCAGGCCCAGAGGTTTTCCGGGTAGAGTCCGTCTGCCGTTTTTCGGGCGATGGCCTCTACCACCACGGGCTTATCCTCGCGGTAGGTGACGCCGTACCACTGGTCGGTGCTGCGCAGCACCTTGACGGCGGCTTTCTTTTCGCCGATAAGCTCGCTGACCACCAGCGGCAGGAAATATTCGCACTTGAGCGGGTTCTTTTCCAGATTCTCGTCCAGCCAGCGGGCGAAGCGCCGGTCGGCCTCCTGCACGAAGCTCTCGCCGAAGCCCCAGAGGTTCATGCTCACGGGGGTGTCGCCGGGCAGGTCGGTCCAGCTCTCGCCGCCGTCCTCGGTGTAGTGGATGCCGTCGGCGTAAGTCTCGATGCGGGTGTGCTCGGTGACGCTGCGGAGGGTGCTGTCCTCGTTGAGGGCACAGATGCCCCGGGCCACGCTGCCGTTCTCCGAGACGGTGTTCCGGAGCAGGTAGCTCACCATGCAGTAGTCGTAGACCTCGCCGTCGGTGTGGGTGGAAAGATAGTCGTAGATGACCTTGAAGGCCTCAGGGCCGTAGTAATCGTCCGCATTGATGACGGCGAAGGGGCCGTGGAGATAGGGCTTTGCCGCCAGCACGGCGTGGCAGGTGCCCCATGGCTTGACGCGGCCCTCAGGGATGGTGTAGCCCTCGGGCAGCTCGTCCAGCTGCTGGAACGCATACTTCACGTCCATCGCCTTGGAGACCCGCTCGCCGATGGCGGCCTTGAAGGCGTCCTCGATCTCGTGCTTGATGACAAAGATGACCGTCTCAAAGCCTGCGCGGCGGGCATCGTACAGGGAATAGTCCACGATGACCTGACCGCAGGGCCCCACCGGGTCGATCTGCTTCATCCCGCCGTAGCGGCTGCCCATGCCGGCCGCCATGACCACCAGAACCGGTTTGTTCATATGTTCTCTCCTCCTCCGAAGGGTGTCTTGCAAAATACGGCCCTATTATACTCCAAATCCCGCCGGGCAACAAGACAGAGCTGTGCTTTTCTATGGATTCCGGTGCGTCTCCGTGCTACAATGGGGTAAAACAAAGGAAAGGAAGTCCCCGCCATGTACACTGCATCCTCTGCACGCTGTTCCACCCTGCCCTACCACTTCGGCGACACCGCCGTCCTCAACAACACCCGTTTCACCGACGAAGAGCTGGACGCCATCGACCGGGCCTCCGGCTTTGCAGAATAAGGAGGAACCATGTCTAAAACTGTATGGATCACCGGCGCATCCTCCGGCATCGGCCGGGAGTTCGCCCGCCGGTATGCGCGCCTCGGCTTCCGGCTCATCCTCACCGCCCGCCGCACCGACCGGCTCGAGGCGCTGGCCGCAGAGCTGACCGTCAAATACAACACCTTCTGCCGCATCCTGCCTGCCGACCTCGAGCAGGAGAGCGAGTGCGCCCGCCTCTGCGAGGCGCTGGCCGACGAGCGGCTGGATATTTTCATCAACAACGCAGGCTTCGGCGTCTGCGGCAGCTTTCTTGAGACCAGCGGCGAAAAAGAGCTTTCCATGGCGAAGGTCAACGTGCTGGCCATGCACCAGCTGTTCAAGTTCGCCGTGAAGAAGATGGAGGCGCAGGGCTTCGGCACCGTGCTGAATGTGGCATCCTCTGCCGGGCTGCTGCCGGGCGGGCCGTATATGGCGGGCTACTATGCCACCAAGGCCTACGTCGTCAGCCTGACCCGGGGCGTGGCGGAAGAGCTGCGGGAGCAGCACAGCCCCGTCTACGTCTGCGCTCTCTGCCCCGGCCCGGTGGATACGGAGTTCAATGACCGGGCCGACGTGGTCTTTGCGCTGCGGGGCATCCGTCCGGAGTTCTGCGTCGAGGAGGCCATGCGGGGGATGCTCCGCCGCAGGACCATCATCGTGCCCTCGGCCCTCATGCAGGCCGCGACAGCGGCCCAGCGGCTCGTGCCGATGCCTCTTCTCATGCCCATCGTCGCCCGTCAGCAGAAGAAAAAACTGGGCTGAGGGACCATTGTGTGCAACAAGCAGCAATCTCAGCCTTTGCAGCCCGCCTTTTTATGACGATTTCACGAAAACGCAGCAAAATGCGTAAAAATTTACAGTAATTGTACCAAGAAAATGCCTTGACAGTCGGAATAAAGAATGCTACTCTAGTATACAAGAGGGCGCATGGCCGGACGGCCCGCCGCCGCTTCCCGTGACGGCAGGTATGGGCCATTGGTATAGCCCGGCAGCGCAGCGCCCTGCAAAGCAAAATTTTGATTGGAGGACTTTATCATGGCACAGTGTACTCCCAAATCCTTTGACCTGACCGGCAAGGTCGCGCTCATCACCGGCGCATCCTACGGCATCGGCATGGCCATCGCCAAGGCAATGGCCGCAAACGGCGCTACCATCGTCTTCAACGACCTCAAGCAGGAGCTGGTCGATAAGGGTCTGGCCGCCTACGCCGAGGCTGGCATCAAGGCCCACGGCTACGTCTGCAACGTCTGCGACGAGGACGCCGTCAACGCAATGGTCGCAAAGATCACCGAGGAAGTCGGCCACATCAACATTCTGGTCAACAATGCCGGCATCATCAAGCGCATCCCCATGACCGAGATGACCGCTGCCGAGTTCCGTCAGGTGGTGGACGTTGACCTGAACGCCCCCTTCATCGTCTCCAAGGCTGTCATCCCCGACATGATCGCTCAGGGCGGCGGCAAGATCATCAACATCTGCTCCATGATGAGCGAGCTGGGCCGTGAGACCGTCTCCGCCTACGCTGCTGCCAAGGGCGGCCTGAAGATGCTGACCAAGAACATCGCCTCCGAGTACGGCGAGTACAACATCCAGTGCAATGGCATGGGCCCCGGCTACATTGCCACCGCCCAGACCGCCCCGCTGCGGGAGATCCAGCCCGACGGCAGCCGCCACCCCTTCGACCAGTTCATCACCGCCAAGACCCCCGCAGGCCGCTGGGGTGAGGCGGAGGACATGGTAGGCCCCTGCGTCTTCCTCGCCTCCCATGCTTCGGACTTCGTGAACGGCCAGATCCTCTACGCCGACGGCGGCATCCTCGCCTACATCGGCCGTCAGCCCCAATAATCTCAGGCAGCAAAAAAGCCCTGTGGCATCCGCCGCAGGGCTTTTGTCGTCTCAGATGAGGATGCCGTCGCAGTGGTCGATCTCGTGCTGGAGGATCTCAGCGGTCCAGCCGGTAAAGGTCTTGATGCGGGTCTGGAATTTTTCGTTCTGCCACTGGACCTTGATGGTCTGGAAGCGCTTGGTCTTTCGGGTGCCGGTGAGGGAGAGACAGCCCTCCTCGGTCTCATACGGCCCGGACTTTTTGAGGATGACCGGGTTGAACATGACGAGATAGCCGTCCTCGCCCTCGACGGCGATGATGCGCTTTGCAGCGCCGATCATGTTCGCCGCCATGCCGACACAGCCGTCTTTGTGAGCGATGAGCGTTTCCAGCAGATCCTGCGCGATGGGCAGGTCTTCCGGGGAGGCCGGTGCGGCTTTCCGGGCGAGAAAAAGCTCGTCTTTGCAGATGTCACGGATCATAGAAAACCTCCTGTGCAGATGAAGAAAGCCACGATGTGCGTCATTCTCCGACGCTTCATCGTGGCTTTTTTGTGGTCGAGCAGAGCCGGACAAATCCGAACTATTTCCCACTGTTTCTGTGGTAGTCAAGGCATCCTCAAAGCGGATGGTTTGAGAGCCATCCTTGTAGTTGAACGTGATTAGCATCCGGTCATCGTACAGGAAAATGGCATTTATAAAAATTTCAATCAGCGCTTTCCGCTGTTTTTTCTGCGAAATATCGAACTTTCTAAATTTCATCAGCCAGAATCGGATGAAATCCTCATTGAAGCTGGGCTTCTTCAATTTTTCATCTGCGATTTTTACAGTCAACTCATCTTTCTGGCTTTCCAGCGCTTCCAGACGCTCTTTCGTTGTCCGGGTGTACAAGCCGTCCTCGATCGCCTTCATCAGGTTGTCCAGCTTTTTGTTAACCTCTCGCAGTTGCTTTTCCAGCAGCGGAATCGTGGTGTTTTCCTGATTCTGGACATCCATGACCAGTTGAACGATCTTGTCGATCACCGCATCGTCCTGAATCAGCTTCATGGTCTCCCGAACAACCAGATCTTCCAGCCAGTCCTTCTGCACGGTCTTTTTGTTGCAGCCCTTGCGCCGTTTGACGTTGGCGCATTTATAATAATAGTAGGTGCGTCCGGTGGCACTGGTTCCGCTTTCGCCGAACATCAGCGCACCGCACTTGCCGCAGAACAGCTTGGTGGTCAGCAGATATTCCTCGTCTGCCTTGCCACAGGCAGGGGCACGCTTGTTCTTATCCAGACGCTTCTGCACCCGGTCAAACAGGTCTTTCGGAACAATAACTGGAATCGCTTCCGGCACAACGATATCCCGGAAAGACAGTTCGCCGATGTACCGACGGTTCTTCAGCATGGTATTCACGCTGCTGTGGGTCATTTTGCCGCCCAGCATATTGCGGACACCCTTGTCGTTGAGGAAGTTTACGATCTCCACCATCTTATCGCCGTTGTCATACCGCTGAAATGCTTCCAACACCAGCGGAGCGGTCAGCGGGTCAAGATGATAAAACTTGTCATCGTCGATTTTATAGCCGATGGTTCCCGTACCGCCAGTGCACTTACCCTTCAGGGCGTTCTCAGTCTGACCACGAATCACTTTTTTCGGACAGCTCTGCCGAATAGTATTCTGCCATACCCTCTAGAAGGGTTTCCACCAGAATGCCCTGTGAACCCTCAGCAATGGGTTCCATAACGGAAATCAGGTGGACACCGTTCTTTTTCAGGATCATCTTGTAGTTTGCACTATCAAAACAATTCCGGGCGATTGTCCGTTTTGGCAGAAAATGCACGGTTAATGTAGTGTTTGGCCACGGTAATGCCGTTTTTCTCCGCATAGGCGGTGCATTCCCGAATCTGTCCTTCGATGGATTCTTCGCGCTGATTATCCGATGAATAGCGGGCGTAGATTACGGCGGTCATAGACTCACTTCCTTTTTCTTATCGAACAGACAGGTAGCTTTTTGCATACTTGTAGATCTGCCGTGCACAGTCAAGGCTCATTTTGCTGGAATCGTTGTGTTTGAGCCATGCATTCACATTGCCCGGATTCAGCCTCAGGTCAGTGTAAAGGCGATAATTCGTCAGTTTCTTTTTCTGCTGAAGTTCCAATACCCGGCGATGGATCAGCTCTTTTGTGTCATTGTCCGCAAGGGCGGCATCCCGCACCGAGCAATAGCTGCGCCAGACCTTCAAATAGCCCTCCGGCAGTTCAGGAGATTGTTTTTCCAAGAGCAGCAGCATTTTCGCCAGCAAGTAGCGATTAGAAAGCCGCTCATATTCCGCAACGACCGTGCTGTTTGCAGTATAGTGGAGCAATAAATCCACTTTATCATAGGCCAAAGCATAGAGAAACAGCGGTTCTTTCAAGCGGGGATTTTCATTTAGACAAGCTGCAAGTTTATGGACGCTTGCCGTTTGAACCCCGGCAAGCTCTGCCACATACTGCTTCAAAAAGCCTTCGAATGTCAGCTTTCGCATGGTCTCCACCTCTCCACATACTCCTGATAGCAGATATAGAAATCCCGATACCGCCAGTCGTTCAAGATGCTGGCTCTCAACTCACCCTCATCCGTTGCAAGGTGTTCCAGCAAATCCCAATCCAATTGTCAAGCACAAATCAACGACATTTCATACAATTCATACTACCATGTTGTCAGTTCACATCTCACACTGGCTAATGACCGTGCTGATTGCCGTATCATAATCTTCCGGTGGATACTTATATTTTTTCAGCAAGTGCTTCACCAT
>OIJX01000371.1_pt1 | contig 9057 bp, 9 predicted proteins | sample 1583661 | NCBI WGS metagenome assembly OIJX01 (sample SAMN02674605, study PRJEB24791) | human gut metagenome, SKBSTL067 | isolation source: stool | host: Homo sapiens | place: USA
AAAATCACGAAGCGGATTTTGAGTCCCCCTCGTCTGCCATTCCGACACACCGGCGTATGTAGAACGGTATTATTATAGCGGATTTTCCGTCCAAAATCAAGACGCTATTTCCTTTTGCAGAAAAAAGAATTTTTCGCCTTCCCTTTCCGGGGATTCCGTGGTATCCTTACAGCAAAAAAAGAGCCTGGAGGTTCCTATGAATCACACGTTTTCTGCTCCCGTTACCGCTGCACAGCGTCAGCGGGACGCTCTGCTGGGCGCGCTGGTGGGGCTGGCGCGCTCCACAGTCAATGAACCCAAAACGGAGGACACTGACCGCATACTGGCTGCCGGTCTGCGGCTGGCGGCTGACCCCGAGGCCGCCGAGAGCGCGCTGCTCCGGATGACTGACATCGTTGAAGCCGAGAAGCACCGGGTGGCGCCCAACTGTGCTGCCTGTGCCATGCCCTGCGGAAACACCAGCAATTATGACCTTGCCCGTTTGTGGGGCGCACCCGCAGAAATTTGTGCCCTGAAAGTTCGACTGCTTTCTGCGGTCTGCGTCCTTTCCGGACAAAAAACGACGGCACAAATCCAGAAGGAGATCTGCGATGATCTATTTGTGCTAGCAGAGGACTGGGATGCTGAACTGCTGCTGTCCATCGTCACACGGGCCGAGGGACTGTGCGTCCAGTAACTTTTCCAGAAACAAAAAAGCATTTCCTGCCTGAAAACGAACCTTTTTTCGCAAAACCTCTTTACAAATGCGCCGCAAAAAACTATTATATAGTTATATGCTGTTGTTTGATGCAAAGTTTTTCTACCGGTGCATTCCGGTATTATTCCCACACGCAAAACGATATGAGAAAGAAGGTAGAATCCATGTCAGTGAAAAAGCCTGTCGTTCCTGCCGCTGCAGAAGCTCCCGCAGCCGAGGCAAAGCCCGCACGCAAGACCGCAAAGTCCGCTGTCAAAACGGAGAAAGCCCCCAAAACGGAAAAGACCGCCCACAAGGGCCGTCCCCCGCTTTCCCCTGAGATCTACGTTGAATTTGCCGGCAAGCAGTATAACATCACCGATCTTGTGGACCGCGCCAAGGCCGATTACCGCCTGACCCACAAAGTGGGCGTGCAGTCCTGCAAGATCTACGTCAAGCCTGAGGAAGAGGCCGCCTACTATGTCGTCAACAAGGTCGGCGGCAAGCTGCCTCTGTAAAGGCTGCGTTTCTGTTTTTCACCGCACAGAAAAAGACCAGAGCTGTTCTGCCAAGTGGCAGTTCAGTTCTGGTCTTTTGTTTTACAATGTTACAAACCCATACGCTCTTCCCTGACGCGGAACGCGGGGTCTTACTTCAGGAACTTGTGCACGGCGCGGGCCACGATGCCGCCCAGGATGCCGGAGACGAGGAACTCAGCCACGCCCTGGACACCAACCAGCAGCACAACGAACATCAGGGGGTTGGCAGCGCCCTTAACGGACACCAGGTTCTGGACATAGTCGCAGTTGTAGAACGCCAGCACGATATAGCCCATGAAGAACAGAGTGTTCAGGGCCGGAGCGCACATAGCGCTGACGATATAGCTCCAGGTGCGGCTCTTGTCCAGCTTGCTCAGGCCGTTGAAGATCAGGCCCACACACACGCCCATCAGCACACGCATGCCCACGCAGAGGATAAAGGTGTTGACAGGGCTGACCTGGAACAGAGCGCCGGTCATGGCGGAAGCACCGGTAACGGCATCATAGAAGCTCACCGCGCCGAACACGCCGCCCAGCACAGCACCGGCCACAGGGCCCATGGTGATGGCACCCACCGCAATGGGCAGGGTCAGGAAGCTCATGTAAAGCGGGCCCATGGGCACACTGCCCAGGCCGATGGCCTTCATTACAAGTTCGATGGCGACCAGCAGTGCCAGTCGGGTGAGAGTGCGAAGATCGTTGTTTTTCATAATTCAGTTTTCCTCCTGCTGCCGTTCCGCCCTATACGTCGGATACGGCGCAAATCTGGTTTTTTCTGTCAGGGAATCTATAAATAAGCGGGCAAGCCCACCTTATTTATCACAGGGAAATTTGATGCCGGCGCTCCGCCGGGCCACGGTCAGCACACGGCTGACGGCCACGGAGGTATCCAGCATCCGGCTGCACAGCTCCTGGTCACCGCCCTCGATGGCCCTGGCAAAGGCGTGGAACTCCGCCGCCTGCCGGGGTCTGCCGCCATTCAGGTTGAAGTGCTCTTCCTTGCCCTGATTGGGGTGGAAGGTCACGCCGCCGCACCAGTTGGCCGTGGATTTCTGCAGGATATAGCCCTTTGTGCCCTGGATGACATACCGGGCAGGCGCACCGCAGTCCTTGGCGGCCATGCTGACTGCCTTGAAGCTGTTGTACTCCATGGTCAGGATACCGCTGGTGTCGATGCCGCGCTCCATGTTGGCCAGGTAGTGCACCTGATTCGGCTCACCGAACAGGCCCACGATATAGCTGATGTTGTAGACATTCAGATCCATCAGGGCACCGCCCGCACACTCCGGGTCAAAGGAGACCGGCGTTTCCCCGGCACAGAAGGCATCGTAGCGGCTGGAATACTGGCTGAAATTGCACTGCACCAGCTTCACCCTGCCGATGCGGGGCAGCAGCTCCCGGATCTTGTTGTAGTTTTCGAGGTACTGGGTGGTCATGGCCTCAAACAGGAACACCTTTTTGCGGCGGGCCAGCGCCGCCAGCTCCTCGGTCTGGGCAGCGGTGCAGGCCATGGGCTTTTCCACAATGACATGCTTGCCCGCTTCCAGCGCCACCTTGGCATAGCGGTAATGCTGCAGGTTGGGCACGGCCAGATAGATCACATCCACCCACTGCAATAATTCAAAATAGTTCGTGGTGCGCTGGGGAATGCCGTACTGTTCGCACATCTCGTCGGCCACCGGCGCACTGCGCTGGGTGCTGCAGAGCGCCTGCACCGTAAAGGGGCAGTCCGGCCCTGCCAGCCAGGGCAGAAACTCCCGCACGATCATCCCCGTGCCCAGGATCCCTAGTTTCATTGTTCTCTCCATCCTGTTTCGTCGTCAGCCGTTTTTGTTCTTCTCCTCGCGGCGTTCCCGGCGCTGGGAGCGGGGACGGCGGCCCCGGCGGAAATTGTTGTTCGGGTTCCGCCGCCTGCCCCCGGCGGCATAGTGCGGCTGAGGTGCGTTCATCTGGTACAGCAGCGCCAGCCCCTTCAGCAGCAGCTCCGGGTCGTAGGTCAGCGGATGGCGGCAGAGCGGCGTGACATACTTTGCCAGCCCGCCCGTGACCACCAGGGTGGCCGGGCGGCCCAGCTCTTCCTCAATGCGCTGGGTGATGCCGTCCAGCAGGACTGCCGTGCCCAGCACAGAGCCCGAAAGCATACAGCTCTCAGTGTTCACACCAATGGCTGCTTTGGGGGAGCTCAGCCGCACCTGCGGCAGCTGGGCACAGCGCTCCCCCAGAGCCCGCAGGCCGGTGGAAAGCCCCGGGCAAATCACACCGCCCCGGAATACCCTGTTCTCATCCACAACATTAAATGTAGTGGCAGTGCCCAGATCCACAGTGATGACCGGCAGCGGGAAGTTCGCCGCAGCGTAAGCGGCATCCACCAGCCGGTCCTTGCCCACGGCATGGGGGTCAGGCACCCCCATGGTCAGGCCTGTGCGGATCTCCGGCGAAACGATGACCGGCTTTTTGCCGGTGTAATAGCGGGCGCACTCAGCCAGTGCCCCGGTGATCTGGGGCACTACGCTGGTCAGCACCGCGCCCTCGAACCGGATGGGCTTTTCCGGGTGGCGGCGGTGAGCAAACACCTTTTCCATTTCAATGCGGTATTCCGCGGCGGTACGGGTGCGCACCGTATCCATGTGGGCCACAAAGCATACACGTCCGTCCTTGATGCCGCCCAGGGCGACGGTGGTGTTGCCTATATCAATGGCTAAGATCATATTTTACCTTTCCTGCAAAACCTCTCAGGCGCTTTGCTCCGGCTCCCCTGCCAGAGGAGCCGGGTGGCTTGCCTCTCCCGGCAGGAGAGGCGGCAAAGACGCAGACCTTGACGGAGAGGTTTTATTCTAAGTCAAGCTATTTTACCGCATTTTTGCGCTGGATACAAGACCCAACCGAAAGATTTTGTTGTGCTGGCGGTGATTTTGGATTATACTAAAGAGGCAAACCCGCAAAACAGGAGGTTTTTTGGATGGATCTGCAGGGCAAATGCGTCCTTTTGGGCGTTACCGGCGGTATTGCCGCCTATAAAATGGCAAATGTGGCCAGCGCACTCAAAAAGCTGGGGGCGGACGTGGAGGTCATTATGACCGAGAACGCCACCCATTTCATCACCCCTCTCGTCTTTGAAACGCTGACCGGCCACAAATGCATGGTGGATACCTTCGACCGCGATTTCAAGTTCGAGGTCACCCACATCTCGCTGGCCAAAAAGGCGGATGTCGTTCTGGTGGCACCGGCCACGGCCAACGTCATTGCCAAAATGGCCCACGGCATTGCCGATGATATGCTCACCACCGTGGTGCTGGCGGCCAGGTGCCCCAAGCTGGTCAGCCCGGCCATGAACACCGGGATGCTGGAAAACCCCATCACGCAGGACAACCTCAGAACGCTGGAGCACTACGGCTTCACGGTCATCCCCTCTGAGAGCGGGGTGCTGGCCTGCAAGGATGTGGGCAGCGGCCGCCTGCCCAAGGAGGATGTGCTCATCGAGTACATCCTGCACACCATCGCCCGGCCCAAGGATCTGGCCGGTGTCCGCATCGCTGTGACCGCCGGGCCCACGCAGGAGCCGCTGGACCCCGTGCGCTACCTGACCAACCACTCCACCGGCAAGATGGGCTATGCCATCGCCCGGGCCGCCGCCATGCGGGGAGCAGAGGTCACCCTCATCCACGGCCACACCGACCTGCCGCCGGTCCGCTTCACCACCGATGTTCTCATTACCACGGCGCAGGATATGTACGATGCCGTGACCAGCCGCTTTGAGGAGATGGACGTGCTGGTGATGGCTGCCGCCGTGGCAGACTACCGCCCCGTGACGGTGGCAAGCGACAAGATCAAGAAAAAGGACGGCGACCTCTCCATCCCTGTGGAGCGCACCGCCGACATTCTGGGTACCATTGGCCCGAAAAAGACCCACCAGTTCCTCTGCGGTTTTTCCATGGAGACCCGGGATATGGTGGAAAACTCCACAGCCAAGCTGACCCGGAAGAATCTGGACATGGTGGTGGCCAACAACCTGAAGGTCGCCGGAGCCGGTTTTGGGGTGGACACCAACGTGGTCACCTTCATCACCCCCGACGGCACCCGGGAGCTGCCCCTGATGAGCAAGGCCGATGTGGCCGATGCCATTCTGGATGAGATTTTGAAGCGCAGAGGTTTATAAAAACTTTTATCCCTCTCCGTCAACCCGGCGGAGAGGGTTGTTTTTGTAAGAGAAACGTTCACTTTACCCTGCTTTTACAAAAACATTTTTCAAAATCCGGGCAAATCACTTTCCAAAAGTGCAATTTTGATGTATTCTATTCCTATCCGCTGTTCAGGTCCACTGTCCGCGGAGGAACCACAAACGAAAGAGGGGTGCGCACAGATATGCTGAAATATCTGGCAAAACGCATCGGGCGTTCCATCCTGACGCTGTTCGTCATTGTAACGCTCGTGTTCTGCCTGCTGCGGCTGATGCCGGTGGAAGGCTACTTTGCAAACTACGAAAAAATGACCGAGGCCCAGATCCAGGCGGGCCTGCAGTCCATGGGCCTGCTGGACCCGCTGCCGGTGCAGATCGGCCGCTTCTGGTGGAATGCCCTCCACGGCGACCTGGGCGTGAGCCATATTTATAAGGTAAATGCCTCGGTCACCGGCATCCTGGCCAAAAAGCTGCCCATCTCTATCCAGATGGGTGTGTTTGCCATGCTGTTGAGCCTGGTCATCGGCATTCCCATGGGTCTGCTGATGGGCCGGTTCAAGAACCGCTGGCCGGATAAGATCGGCACCGCCATCATCGTGCTCATTCAGGCCGTGCCTGCTGCCGTGTATTACCTTTATATTCAGATGTACGGCACCACCGCCCTGGGCGTGGGTCTGCTGTTTGATGCCTCCGACTGGCGGTACTGGGTGCTGCCGGTCTGCTCCATGAGCCTGGGCAACGTGGCATTCTACGCCATGTGGCTGCGCCGCTACATGGTGGACGAGAGCAACAAGGATTACGTCCGGCTGGCGCTGGCCAAGGGCGTGAGCGAGAGCAACATCGCTCTGCGCCACATCTTCCGCAACGCCATGGTGCCGCTGGTGCAGTATATTCCCTCTGCCTTCCTGAACACTGTGGTCGGCTCTATCTACATCGAGAGCCTGTATTCCATCCCCGGCATGGGCGGCCTGCTGGTCACCTGCGTCCAGCGCCACGACAACACCATGGTGCAGGGCATCGTGCTGCTGTACGCCTGCGTGGGCATCATCGGCCTGATCCTGGGTGATCTGCTCATGGTGCTCATCGATCCCCGCATCAACTTTGGCAAGAAAGAAGGTGGCCGATAATGCTGTTTCACATGAAAGATCACAAGGCAGCTGTTCTGGAAAACGATCTGAACAAGCTGCAGAAGGACGGCCCCGCCGCTTGGGCCGACCTGCCCGAGGACGAGCTGTTCACCCCCGCCGGGTTCAGCGAGGAGCGCGCCGAGGCCACCTCCTACTCCAATTACAGCTATTGGGGCAGCACCTTCCGTGCTTTCTTCAAGAATAAGATCGCCGTGGCCCTGCTCATTGCACTGGTGTTCGTGGTGGGCTTTGCCTTTTTGCAGCCTTATCTGCCCGGTCAGGCAGATCCCAATCTCTGCCAGGTAGACTCTACCACCGGTATCCAGTTCCGCAATATCGCCCCCGGGGAAGAGGGCTTTATCTGGGGCTCCAATGCCATCGGCCAGGACCTGTGGGCCCGCATCTGGGCCGGTGCACGCACCAGTCTGACCATCGCCTTCTTCGTGGCCCTCATCGAGGCCGTGGTGGGCATCACGGTGGGCGTGCTCTGGGGCTATGTCCGCCAGCTCGATTTCTTCTTCACCGAGCTGTACAACATCTGCGATAACATCCCTTCCACCATCATCCTGATCCTGATCTCCTATGTCGCGTCTCCCAGCATCCAGACCCTGATCCTGGGCATGTCCATCACGGGCTGGATCGCCATGGCGCGCTTTATCCGCAACCAGATCCTGATCATCCGCGACCGTGATTACAACGTGGCTTCCCGCTGCATCGGCACCCCCATCCGCCGCATCGTGCTGCGCAACCTGCTGCCCTATCTGGTATCGGTCATCATGCTGCGCATGGCCCTGACCATCCCCGCCGCCATCGGCAGCGAGGTGTTCATCACCTATATCGGCCTGGGCCTTTCTGTGGAAACGCCCTCTCTGGGCAACCTGATCAACGACGGCCGCAAGGTGATGATGCAGGCGGGCCTGCGGTACCAGCTGCTCTACCCCACCATCATCCTGAGCTTTGTCACCATTGCGTTCTACCTCATCGGCAACGCCTTCTCGGACGCTGCTGACCCGAAGAACCACCTGCAGTAAGGAGGGACAGAAGATGGAAAAAAATCAGCTCATCCTTTCTGTAAAGGACCTCAACATCAAATTCAACCTGCGCGGCAAGGTGCTGCATGCCATCCGCGGCATCGACCTGGACATCTACCACGGCGAAGTCCTTGCCATCGTGGGCGAATCCGGCTCCGGCAAGAGCGTGTTCACCAAGAGCTTCATGGGCCTGCTGGATGCCAACGGCTCCATCACCTCGGGCACCATTGATTATTACGGTGCCGATGACGGCAAGCCCATCCGCCTTTCCGACCTGAAAAAGGAGAAGGACTGGCTGAAGGTCCGGGGCCATGAGATCGCCATGATCATGCAGGACCCCATGACCAGCCTGAATCCCCTGAAGACCATCGGCGACCAGATCATGGAAGCCGTGGAGCTGCACCAGCATCTCAAGGGCAAGGCCGCCCGGGAAAAGACCCTGGAATACCTGCGGGACGTGGGCATTGCCGATCCCGAGGTGCGCTTTGCGCAGTATCCCCACGAGTTTTCGGGCGGTATGCGCCAGCGCGTCGTCATCGCCATCGCCGTGGCCTGCAACCCCCAGATTTTGATCTGCGACGAGCCGACGACGGCTCTGGACGTGACCATTCAGGCCCAGATCCTCGAGCTGCTGAAGGAGATGCGGGTCAAGTACAATCTGACCATCATCCTCATCACCCACGACCTCGGCGTCGTGGCCAACATCGCCGACCGGGTGGCCGTCATGTACGCAGGCGACATCGTGGAGATCGGCACCTCCGACGAGATCTACTACGACCCCCGCCACCCCTATACATGGGCGCTGCTGTCCAGTATGCCCCAGATGGGCGTGAAGGGCGAAGACCTGTTCAACATTCAGGGCACGCCCCCGAACCTCTTTACGGAGATCCGCGGCGACGCCTTCGCGCCCCGCAACCCGCTGGCCCTGAAGATCGACTTCGTCAAGCGTCCCCCCTACTTCGACGTCAGCGCGACCCACCGGGCCAAGACGTGGCTGCTCGACCCCCGCGCACCCAAGATAGAGCCGCCCGCCGCTGTGCGGATGCTGCAAGAGGAGGGCAAGTAACATGGCAGACGAACGCGAAGTATTGCTCGAGGTGAAAGACCTCGAGGTGACTTACGGCTCCGGCCGCAAAGCCTACAAAGCCGTCAAGAACGCAAACTTTACCATCTATAAGGGCGAGACCTTCGGTCTGGTGGGCGAGTCCGGTTCGGGCAAGACCACCATCGGCCGGGCCATCATGCGCATCCTGCCCACCTCCGGCGGTCAGGTGTTCTACAAGGGCCAGCAGATCAACGGCAAGATTTCCCACGCACTGGACAGGCAGGTCATCAAGGAGATGCAGATGATCTTCCAAGACCCCCAATCCTCCCTGAATGAGCGCGCCAAGGTGAGCTACATCGTGGGCGAGGGCCTGATGAACGTCCGGCCCGACCTCTCCGCCGCCGAGCGGGACGAAAAAGTCCGGCAGGCGCTGCTGGATGTGGGCCTGCTGCCGGAGTTCAG
>OIJX01000403.1_pt1 | contig 8519 bp, 6 predicted proteins | sample 1583661 | NCBI WGS metagenome assembly OIJX01 (sample SAMN02674605, study PRJEB24791) | human gut metagenome, SKBSTL067 | isolation source: stool | host: Homo sapiens | place: USA
GACGGCCTGATGCTGGGCATCTGCAACGGCTTCCAGGCCCTGATCAAGCTGGGTCTGGTGCCCTACGGCGATATCCGCCCCATCACGGCCTATGACCCGACCCTGACCTTCAACACCATTGGCCGCCACCAGAGCATGCTGGTGCGCACCCGCATTGCTTCCACCGGCAGCCCCTGGCTGTCCCATTGCGATGCAGGCAGCGAGTACGAGATCGCCATCAGCCACGGCGAGGGCCGCTTTGTGGCACCCCAGAACGTGCTGGATCAGCTGGTTGCCAACGGTCAGGTGGCTACCCAGTATGTTGATCTGGAGGGTGAGCCCACCATGGATCAGCGCTACAACCCCAACGGTTCTCTGCTGGCCATTGAGGGCATCACCAGCCCGGACGGCCGCGTGTTCGGCAAGATGGGCCACTCGGAGCGCAGCGGCGAGTACCTATACAAGAATGTCACCGGCGACAAATATCAGCCGATCTTTGAGGGCGGCGTAGACTATTTCAAGGTTTGATGGTAGAATAGAGAAAAACTCCTTCCGTCATCGCTGACGCGATGCCACCTCCCTCTCCGAGGGAGGCTGAAAGGCCCCCTCGAAGAGGGGGCTGTCGCCGGAAGGCGGCTGGGGGAGTTACTTTCAGGAGGAAACAACCAATGTCACAGCATGATCGTTATATCAGCCCCTTCTCTACCCGTTATTCTTCCGACGAGATGCAGTACATCTTCTCGGACGACAACAAGTTCCGCACCTGGCGCCGCCTCTGGGTGGCGCTGGCCCGGGCCGAGATGGAGCAGGGCCTGACCAATATCACCCCCGAAATGGTGGCCGAGCTGGAAGCCCATGTGGACGACATCAACTACGAGGTCGCCATTGCGCGCGAGAAGCTGGTGCGCCATGATGTGATGAGCCACGTTTACGCCTACGGCCAGCAGTGCCCCAAGGCAGCAGGCATCATCCATCTGGGTGCCACCAGCTGCTATGTGGGTGATAACACCGATATCATCGTGATGCGGCAGGGCCTGGAGCTCATTCGCAAAAAGCTGATCGGTGTGCTGGCAAAGCTCTCCCGCTTTGCTGAGGAGTACAAGGACATGCCCTGCATGGCCTATACCCACTGCCAGCCTGCACAGCCCACCACCGTGGGCAAGCGCGCTACCCTGTGGGCCAACGAGCTGGTGATGGATCTTGCCGAGATCGACCACCGCCTTGCCACCCTGCAGCTGCGCGGTGTCAAGGGCACCACCGGCACCCAGGCTTCCTTTATGGAGCTGTTCAAGGGCGATGCAGACAAGATCCGCGCTGTGGATGCTTCCATTGCCAAGGAGATGGGTTTTGCCCCGGATGCCGTGATCCCCGTGTCCGGCCAGACCTACAGCCGCAAGGTGGATGCCTTTATCCTGAACGCTCTGGCAGGCATTGCCCAGAGCTGCATGAAGTTTGCCACCGATTTGCGCCTGCTGGCCAACTTCAAGGAGATGGAAGAGCCTTTTGAGAAGAACCAGATCGGTTCCTCTGCCATGCCCTACAAGCGCAACCCCATGCGCTGCGAGCGCATCTGCGCACTGAGCCGCTATCTGATGGTGGATGTGCTCAATCCCAGCTTCACCACTGGCACCCAGTGGTTCGAGCGGACGCTGGATGACAGCGCCAACAAGCGGGTGGCAATGGCCGAAGGCTTCCTCGCCACCGACGCCATCCTGAACATCATGCTCAACGTCACCGACGGCATCGTGGTCTACCCGAAGGTCATCCGCAGCCGCCTGATGGCGGAGCTGCCCTTCATGGCCAGCGAGAACATTATGATGCAGGCTGTGGAAAAGGGCGGCAACCGTCAGGAGCTCCACGAGCGCCTGCGCCAGCACGCCATTGCCGCTGGCAAGCAGGTCAAGGAAGAGGGTCTGCCCAACGATATGGTGGACCGCGTTGCAGCCGACCCCGCCTTTGGCCTGACCAAGGAGGAGATCGTGGCCGGTCTGGTGCCCGAAAACTTTGTGGGCCGTGCACCCCAGCAGGTGGAGGAGTTCATTGCAAATGTGCTCCAGCCCATCTTTGATGCCAACCCCGATGCTGTGGAACAGCACGCTTCTCTGAGCGTTTAAGGGTGTGGCCCGGTAGCTTTCTCCTCGGACACGGCTCGGGCCATTCCATCGCCCGCCCTACTGCCTGCGGCAGCAGGGTCTCACCCCAGCGGACGGTCCTCGGAGAAACTCCCGGTCCACTGAACTGCAAAATCTATCGCTGCGCTCCGCCTTTGGGCAGGGCGCAGCTTTGCTATAACCGGAAAAGGAGAACCTATGCGACTAGACAAATATCTGGCCGAGACAGCCCAATGCACCCGGAGCGAGGCAAAGACCCTGCTGAGCAGGGGACGGGTGACGGTGAACGGCGCGGTGTGCAAAAAGGGGGACACCCAGCTCAGGGAAGGGGACAGTGTGGCTGTGGACGGTGCGCCGCTTGCTTACCAGCAGTTCGTCTACCTGATGCTCAACAAGCCTGAGGGCGTGGTGAGCGCTTCCACCGACAAGCGGGATACCACCGTGGTGGATCTGATCGGGGATGCCTACCCCCGGCGGGAGCTGTTCCCGGCCGGCCGGCTGGACAAGACCAGCACCGGCTTTGTTCTGCTGACGGATGACGGCGGCTTCGCCCACGAGATCCTTGCCCCGAAGCGCCACGTCTCCAAGACCTACACAGTGGTCATTGACACACCGCTGACCGAGGAGATGCGCAAAGGCTTTGCCGAGGGCGTGACGCTGGCGGATGGCACCGCCCTCTCCCCGGCAGAGGTGGAAGCCCTGACCCCGGACGGCCTGACCGTGAAAGTCAGGCTCAGGCAGGGGGTGTACCACCAGATCAAGCGGATGTTCGGTGTGTACGGCGCGGGCGTGAACGCCCTGCATCGGGATGCCATCGGCGGGCTTGCGCTGGACCCGGCCCTTGCACCGGGGCAGTGGCGGGAGCTTTCTGCGGAGGAAGTGACAGCAATTACCACCGGAGCCTGACTGCTTTTCACCTGATTTTCAAAAAAACATCACATTTTGCCGGTAAAATATTCACAAGAACCACGCAAAACAGTGCTTTTTGGGCCTGAAAATACCCCCGAAAGATAATTTCACCAAGAAAGTCAAAAATATTTTGGTGAAATATGTTGCAAAAGTAAATTCTTTTGTGTAAAATAGATAATGTAAAGCGGCGAAATTGTTAAAAACGACAATCTCGCCCCTGCGGCTTGCACAAAAGAGGAAAAGGGGTATCCATTTATGGCCAATAGAGTATTCCAGAGCGTGATCTACCAGATGAAAGACGCCATCGATCGTGTGGTCGGTGTGGTGGATGAGACCGGCGCTGTGATCTCCTGCTCGGAGCTGAACCTGATCGGAGAGGTGCGCGAGGGCTTTATGGCAGAGCGCCTGACGGCCGGTGACCGCTTTGTGCGGGATGGCTACACCTATCAGCAGTTCTCCAGCGCAAAGCATAACGACTATGCCGTGTTTGTGGAAGGCGCGGACGAGACTGCGGGCCAGTTTGCGGCCCTGCTCTCCATCAGTCTGCAGAGCATCAAGCAGTACCACGATGAAAAGTTCGACAAAGCCAACTTCATCAAGAACGTGGTGCTGGACAACATCCTGCCCGGCGATATCTACGCCAAGGCCCGTGAGCTGCACTTTGCCACCGATGTTTCCCGTGTGGTGTTCATTGTGCGCGTGACCTCCGGCGGCGACATCTCCGCTTACGATGTGGTCAGCAGCCTGTTCCCGGACAAGCAGAAGGACTTTGTGTTCAATATCAGCGAGACCGACACCGTGCTGGTCAAGGAGATCCGCAAGGGCATCGACCGCACCGATATGGAGAAGCTGGCTGCCAGCATCGTGGACACCCTGTCCGGTGAGCATTACATCAAGGCTGTGGTCGGCATCGGCACCCCCATCTCCAACGTGAAGGATCTGGCTACCTCCTTCAAGGAAGCCCAGATCGCCATGGAGGTCAGCAAGGTGTTCGACACCGAGAAGCAGATCATCCGCTACGACAATCTGGGCATTGCACGCCTCATTTATCAGCTGCCCACCACGGTCTGCGAGATGTTCCTGCGCGAAGTGTTCAAGCAGGGCAGCATCGAGAGTCTGGATCAGGAGACCCTCTTTACCATCCAGCGCTTCTTCGAGAACAACCTGAACGTCTCTGAGACCAGCCGCGGCCTGTTTGTCCACCGCAACACGCTGGTGTATCGTCTGGAAAAGATCAAAAAACTGACCGGTCTGGATCTGCGTGAGTTCGACGACGCTATCGTGTTCAAGGTAGCGCTCATGGTCAAGAAGTACCTGTCCAACAATCCGGCCAAATATTGATATTTCGTCTCAGCCGCCCCGGCTGCGGACGCCGAAACCGGCCGCTCGACCCCGATGCTGGCCGGTTTCTTTTGTTATAGCCTGTATGGACAACCTCTCCGTCACGGCGGAAAGCTTTATCTCTTCGCCAGAGGCTCCCCTCGGTAGGGGCAACAACGACGACCGCCGCCAGTGGCGGAAACAGGGAGTCGCTGTTGGGGCAGCGGCCAGCAAGACGCAAGCAAAGCGAAGCGGATGCTGGGGGCCGCAACCCGGCCTTGTCGAGCGAAGCGAGACTGAGAGGTTTGCTCATTCCTTTCTGCTGCTCCGTATCTGGGCCAGCAGGGTGGACGCCGACACGGGCTTGACGATATAGCCGTCGATGACGCCGTGGCTGCGGGCGTCCACGATCTCCCGGGTAGGCGAGTTGGTCATGACGATGCGGGTCATGCCGGGGTAGCGGCCCCGGATGGCCATGCAGAAGTCCACGCCGCTGCTGCCGGCAAGGCTCTCGTCGATGGCGAGGACGTCGAAAGGCTGCTGCTCCAGCAGCTGGCGCAGCTCGCCCCGGCGGGAACAGGTGGACACACTCAGGCCCAGCGCGCTGAGGTCTTTGTCCAGCAGGTCGAGGACCTTGTTGTTGTCGTCCGCCGCAAGGATGCGCAGCTTGCTGTCCACGCCCCACTGCAGCTGTTCCCGCTCCTGCTGCTGCTCCAGCACTGGCAGGTAGACATAGAAGGTCGTGCCTCTGCCGATGGTGCTCTCCGCCCGGATGCGGCCCCGGTGGGTGCGGATGATCTGGTCGGCCAGTGCGAGGCCGAGGCCGGTGCCCTCGCCGGTCTTTTTGGTGGTGAAGAAGGGCTCGAAGATGTGTTGCATCGTCTCCTTGTCCATGCCGCAGCCGGTGTCGGTGACACTGAGGCAAACGTAGTTGGGCCACTCTTCCGAGATCTTTTCTTCCGGGAAGCGGGCCTCAAGCTCCCTGCGGGGCACGACGCTGCCCCGGATGGTCAGCTTTCCGCCCTCGGCGCCGATGGCATGGATGGCGTTGATGCTGATGTTCAGCAGCACCTGCTGCAGCTGGGTCGCATTGCCCAGAACGCATTCGCCGCTCAGCTCATTTTCCTCCTTCAACTCCACGTTCTTCGGGCAGTTGGTCTCCACCAGCTTCCGGGTCCGATGGAGCAGGCCCTCCACCGACACGGCGTCGTAGACCGTCTCCACGTTTTTCCGGCTCATGGAGGAGATCTGTTTCACGACCTCCTGCGCCTTCTGGGCCGCCTCGCTGATCTCCATTGCGTTGTCATAGATCTCGCTGCCCGGGTCGGCGTCGGCCATGATGAGGTCGGCATAGCCGGTGATGGGGGTGAGAAAGTTGTTGAACTCGTGGGCGATGCCGCCGGTAAGGGTGCCCATCATCTGCAGCCGCTGCCCATGGGCCAGCGATTCCTCGCTGCGGTGCAGCTCCTCGAGGGTCTGGTTCAGGGTCTTCAGGTCGCTGATCTCGGTGGCGCTGCGGCGGTCGCGCTCCTGCAGACGGAACATCTGGAACATGAAGAGCACCAGCACCAGTGCCACGCCGCCAAAGATGAACACCACCTTCACGAAGCTCTGCTGTACCGGCTCGTAGAGGTCGTCATAATCCACCACGGCGCTGACGATCCAGAAGCTGTCCCCTACCTTCAGATGGCGGAAGGCGCTTATTTTATGCACCCGGGGCAGGGCCGGGTCGGTCCACCAGTAGGAGTAGTAATCCAGCGTGCCGGCTTCCTCCTCCTGCTGGGCGCGCAGCAGCTCGCTCAGGCTGCTCAGGTCCAGCGTCCGGTCCTTATTATAGATGCGCTGGCGGCCCTCCACGACCTTGATGCCCCACTGGACGGCCTCGGGGTGCATGACCACAAGATTGTCGTCGTTCTTTATCATGATGTAACCGTTGGTGCCGACGTGGATCTCCGAGATGAGCTGCTGGTACATGACCGTAGAGTCCACCACGAGGCAGACGGTCTTCTCCCCCGCCTGTTTTTTCATCACAAGATAGTGTTCATCCCCGCTGTGGTACTGCCAGTAGGAGATCTTCTCTGTCCGGGTGATAAGGACATCACAGACCGCGCTGAGTTCATAGCAGCTGTAGACGACCTCGCCGTTGCTGTTTTCCAGCCAGACGTCCCGGATGGTATCGCTCCGGGCCACGGTGGGGCGGAGACCTGCATCCGCCGCCACCTTTTCGGCGATGGAGTCCAGTCGGTCAGCGTATTCCTCCAGCAGGACGCGGATGCTGTCGGCGGTGCTCTGCACCACCAGCTCCATCTGCCGCGTCTGGCTGGTCATCAGGGCGGTGCGGTAGTCCTGCCACACCGCCCCCACCACAAGGGCCAGCGCGGCCACCGTCACGATGCCGATGGCCAGCGGCACCCACAGGGCGCGCAGGGTCTGGAGCCATGTCTTTTTCGGGGCAGCTTTCTCCTTCATTTCATATCCTCCTTTGGGGCGGTCTTGCTCTTCCTGTCTAAAAATGTTATAATTTTATCTATGTAAGCGTAAGCAGAATCAACCGTTCCGGTCAGAAAAGTGCAGGGAGTTATCATGTCGTATCATGTTCTTATTGTAGACGATGATCCAGCAATTTGCAAACTTTTATCGAAAGTTATGATCAGCAACGAGATGGACCCTCTCGTCGTCAACAGCGGCGCGGCGGCGCTGGACGTCATTGCGCGGCAGAGCGGCACGCTGGATATGATCCTGATGGACATCACGCTGGGAGACATGGAGGGCTTCGACGTCATTCAGACCATCCGGCGCAACGGCGTCACCACGCCGGTCATCATCATCAGCGGCCGCAACGAGGATTATGATTTCATGTACGGCCTGTCTCTGGGCGCAGACGACTATGTGACCAAGCCCTTCCGCCCCCAGATCTTAGGCGCGAAGGTCAAAGCCCTTATCCGCCGCAGCAAGAGCTTCTCGCAGGAGAACAGCCAGCAGATCAGCTGCGGTCCCTTCCTCTGCGACACCACCACCATGCGCTTTTACAAAAACAACGTGGAGCTGAACCTTTCGGAGAAGGAGCGCAGCCTGCTTCTCCTCTTTGTCCGCCACCCGCAGCAGGTGTTCACCAAGGATATGATCTACGAGCAGATCTGGGGCAACCTCATCGCTGTGGACGACAACGCCATCATGGTCTACATCAACCGCCTGCGCAGCAAGATCGAGGACAACGCCCGCACGCCCCAGCACATCATCACCATCCGGGGCGTGGGCTACCGGTTCGTGCCGTAAGAACATCCTTTTTTCAAAAAACAAAAAGAAGAGCAGCCAGCTGCGCGCGGTGCAGCTGGCTGCTCTTTGGTTTTATGCCGGTATAAAACACAAAACCTTGAAAAAGGAGAATCGCATGAAGTTTGTGTGCATATTTAGCCGCAAAAACGGGGGTGAGAAGAGCGAAGGAATATCCGTGAATCCATTCCGAAGCGTGGTTGGCAAGCCACAAACCCGTTTTTACGCTATATCACTCAATCTTCGCGGAAAGAGAAAGGCTTGACTTCGCGGACGACATCCATGACGGTGCCGTCGCGGGCTTCGATGATGCCCACGATGCGGTCACCGAACTGGACCTTCTCCGGCTCGCCGACGATGGAGTAGGCAATATCACGCAGCTCCTCGATGGTCTTCAGGGGGACGCAGTCGGCGTCCTGCAGGGCCTTCAGCAGGTCGGGGCGCTTGGGGTTGACGGCCACGCCGTAGTCGGTGACGACGATGTCAACGCTCTCGCCCGGGGTGGTGACGGTGGTGACGTCGGTGCAGATGGCCGGGATGCGGCCCTGCAGCAGAGGAGCGATGACGATGGTGCACTTTGCACCCTGTGCGGTATCGGGATGGCCGCCCTGTGCGCCGGTGATGATGCCATCGGAGCCGACAACGACGTTGCAGTTGAAGTGGGTATCAACTTCCAGAGAGGCCAGAATGACGTAATCCAGCTTGTTGACGAAAGCGCCCTTGTTCATCGGGCTTGCGTACTCGCCAGCAGAGATGGGGAAGTGGTTGGGGTTGGTGCGGACGTTGTTGACCGCGTCGAGGTCAAAGTCCTGCGTATCCACCAGCTTGCGGGCCAGACCGCGGTCCAGCAGCTCGCACATGGGCTTGGTCAGGCCGCCGACACCCAGACCCATATGGATGTTCTTCTCCTCCATGATCTTGGACAGA
>OIJX01000411.1_pt1 | contig 8346 bp, 2 predicted proteins | sample 1583661 | NCBI WGS metagenome assembly OIJX01 (sample SAMN02674605, study PRJEB24791) | human gut metagenome, SKBSTL067 | isolation source: stool | host: Homo sapiens | place: USA
ACGCGAAAACACCTTCCTGAAAAGATAGTTTTTTCAAAAATCGCCGATTGGCCTCTTTGTATTCTTTCTTTTTCCCCATAAATAAATTGATTAAGAACTTGCAAAAATAATCAGAATAACAAAGGATTTAGCATAAAAACTGTATATTTGTTTGTTGAACTATAAAAAACTTCTCACTATGGGACAAACAAAGACTACACGTAGCATCAGTGCTACCGGACTATTCTTACTTATCATGATGACTGTGGGCCTATATTCATGCACACGCACTCAAAAAGACATCATTCCTTCTGCCGATTATGCACCGTATGTAAATGCGTATACGGGAGGAGTCATCTCGCAAAATTCGACCATACGTATAGAACTGACCCACGACCAACCCATGGTGGATATGAACAATGAGTTAAAAAACAACCCATTTAGTTTCTCACCTTCATTAAAAGGAAAAGCATATTGGGTTAGCAACAATACCATTGAATTTGTGCCCGAAGAAGGAGCGCTGAAACCGGGAACACTTTACGAAGGAACTTTCCGACTCGGAGACTTCATCGAAGTGGACAAAAAGCTGAAAGAGTTCAACTTCTCATTCCGTGTACAGGAACGTAACTTCACCCTGCAACTGGAATCATTGCCGATTACAGCTACCCGACCGAATGAAATAAATATTAAAGGAGAGATACGTTTCAGCGACGTAGTGAAAAAGGAAGAGGTAGAAAAGATGCTGACTGCCAGTGACGGAAAAAAGAGTTATCCGGTGGAAGTCACCGCAACCGACAATCATACCCGGTATTTGTTTAGTATCAGACAAATCCCCAGAGAAGCTGATGATTACCCCTTGACTATCACAGCCAACGGCAACGCAGCCGGCATCGACCGTAAACAAAGCGAAGAAGTACTGATACCGGCGAAAGATTGTTTCCGTTTCATGTCTGCCGAACGCATCGACCAACCGGAAAATGGAATCGAGATTGTTTTCTCCGCTCCCTTATCCACCACTCAAGATTTAAAAGGACTGATTGAGATCCCGGAAATCTCCTCATCAATCTTCCAAATCAGTGAGAACAGAGTTTTTATCTATTTCGAAGCAAACACACAGAACAAACTGACGTTGAATATCCATGAAGGAGTCAAAGACAGTCAAGGTAAAGCGTTGGGAACTTCTCATACGATCTCATTCAGTGAAGTAAGTCTGAAACCACAAGTGGAAATGTCTACTACCGCCGCTATCCTGCCCGATTCGAAAAGTCTGATTATTCCTTTCAGGGCTGTCAACCTATACGCTGTGGATTTGAGCGTGATCCGCATTTTCGAGAACAATGTATTGATGTTTATGCAAACCAATTCACTGGCCTCGGCCAATGAGCTACGCCGTTCGGGAAGACTGGTTTACAAGAAAACGTTATGGCTTGCCAAAGATGCTTCCAAAGACATTCATCATTGGGGAGATTACTCGATAGACCTTGCCGGATTAATCCACCAGGAACCGGGTGCCATCTATCGTGTCATACTTTCATTTCGTCAGGAATACTCCGCTTATCCTTGTGGAGGAGGCGAGAATCAGGATATGAAATTCGCCGACAGCAGCACCTCCGACGGGCTGACCAAAGTAAGTGGAAGTGTTTTGTCCGAAGAAGATGAAGCAATCTGGAATACCCCCGAAGCCTACTATTATTACAATGGCGGAACAATGGACTGGAGTGTGTACCGATGGACGGAACGCGACAACCCCTGCCATCCGTCTTATTATATGGATTCAGACCGGGCAGCTGCCTGCAACGTTTTTGCTTCCAACCTGGGAATGATTGTAAAACGGAACTCACTGAATAAACTGTGGATTGCCGTTAGTAATATTTTGGATACAAAACCGATAGGAAAAGCACAGGTAACAGCATATAACTTCCAGTTACAACCCATAGGGAAAGGAGAAACCAATGGAGAAGGATTCGTTGAAATCACTCCGAACGGTGTGCCTTTCATTATCGTGGCAGAATCGGACAAGCAAAAGGCGTACGTCCGCGTTGTGGACGGTGAAGAACAGTCCGTCAGCAGATTCGACGTGGGAGGAAAAGATATTCAAAAGGGACTGAAAGGATTTATATATGGCGAAAGAGGAGTATGGCGCCCGGGAGACACGCTGCACATTTCCTTTATATTGGAAGACCGCGAAAAGAGAATCCCCGACAAGCACCCCGTAGCACTGGAGATTTACAATCCGAGAGGACAGTTCTACACGAAAATGATTTCAACACAAGGAATGAACGGATTCTATACATTCGACGTTCCGACACAGGCAACAGACCCGACCGGACTTTGGAATGCGTATATTAAGGTGGGAGGAACCACCTTCCACAAAGGTCTGCGTATCGAAACCATAAAGCCCAACCGCTTGAAAATAAATCTGGCATTGCCGAAGGTTCTTCAAGCCACGGACAAGGATTTCTATGCCCCACTCACTTCAACCTGGCTGACAGGAGCAACTGCCTCCAAACTGAAAGCCAAAGTAGAAATGTCTTTATCGAAAGTGAATACACAGTTTAAGAATTACGGACAATATATCTTTAACAATCCGGCTACGGATTTCACGACTATCAAAACAGATATATTTGACGGCACACTGGATGCAGAAGGAAAAGCAAATGTCATGCTGAAAGTTCCGACCGCAACGGAAGCGCCGGGTATGCTGAACGCCACTTTCACCACCCGCGTGTTCGAACCGGGAGGAGATGCCAGCATCTACACTCAAACAATTCCATTCTCACCATTCACCTCTTATGTCGGTATCAATCTGAACCAGCCAAAAGGCAAATATATTGAAACTGACAAAGATCATGTATTCGATATTGTAACTGTAAACACGCAGGGACAGTTAGTGAACAGTTCTAATCTGGAATACAAAATATACCGCATCGGCTGGAGTTGGTGGTGGGAAAACAGTGGTGAATCTTTCGGAACGTATATCAACAACAGTTCCATCACTCCTGTTGCCAGCGGCAATTTACAGACAAGAAGCGGAAAAGCATCTTTCAAATTCCGTATCGATTATCCGTCATGGGGACGCTACCTGGTTTACGTGAAAGATAAAGAGAGTGGACATGCCACCGGAGGTACAGTTTATGTTGACTGGCCGGAATGGCGGGGACGTTCGAGCAAGACTGATCCCAGCGGTATCAAAATGCTTGCTTTCTCGCTGAACAAAGATTCTTATGAAATAGGAGAAACAGCCACAGCAATCATTCCTGCAGCAGCGGGAGGACGTGCACTGGTATCCATAGAAAACGGTTCTACCGTATTACGACAAGAATGGATAGAGGTTTCCAACGGAGGAGATACGAAATATACATTCAAGATTACACCGGAGATGACTCCGAATGTATATCTGCATATCAGTCTGTTACAGCCTCACGCGCAAACAGTCAATGACCTGCCTATCCGTATGTATGGCGTCGTTCCGGTATTCGTGACTAACAGTCAGACGGTGTTGCAACCGCAGATACAGATGCCGGAAGTGTTACGCCCGGAAACCAACTTCAATGTGACCGTCAGCGAAAAGACCGGAAAACCGATGACTTATACATTAGCTATTGTAGACGACGGTTTGCTGGATCTTACCAATTTCAAAACCCCGGACCCATGGAATGATTTCTATTCACGCGAAGCACTCGGCATCCGGACATGGGATATGTATGATAATGTATTGGGAGCTTCCGCCGGAAGTTACAGTTCACTTTTCAGTACAGGTGGAGACGCGACATTGAAGCCTGCCGATGCAAAAGCAAACCGCTTCAAACCGGTAGTCAAGTTTATAGGTCCTTTCTATCTGGGAAAAGGTAAGAGCCAGACGCATACGCTGAAACTTCCGATGTATGTAGGTTCGGTACGTGCCATGGTGGTTGCCGGACAAGAGGGAGCGTACGGCAATGCGGAAAAAACGGCTTTCGTGCGGACTCCGTTAATGATGTTGTCCACCTTGCCCCGTGTGCTTAGTATTCAGGAAGAAATCACCGTTCCGGTAAATATCTTTGCGATGGAAAATCAAGTGAAGAATGTAACCGTATCACTTCAGGCATCCGGTGGAGGAGTACAGATTGTAGGGGCCAACCAACAGTCGCTCAAATTTAGCCAACCGGGTGACCAGCTCGTGTTCTTTACCTTAAAAACAGGTAGTAAAACAGGAAAGGCTACCATCCATCTGACAGCCAATGGTGGCGGACAACAAACTAAAGAAACCATTGAAATAGAAGTACGCAACCCGAATCCGATAGTAACCCTGCGCAACAGTCAATGGGTAGAAGCCGGACAAAGCAAAGAACTTTCATACAATCTAAGCAGTTCTTCTGCAAATAACCAGATAAAGCTGGAAGTATCACGCATACCTTCGGTTGATATCAGCCGCCGGTTCGACTTCTTATACAACTATCAGCACCATTGTACGGAACAGTTGACTTCCAAGGCTTTGCCTCTTCTGTTTGTCGGTCAATTCAAAACAATAGATAAGATAGAAGCCGAAAAGATAAAGACAAATATACAGGAAGCTATCCGGCAGATTTATGGTCGTCAACTCCCCAATGGCGGATTTGTATATTGGCCGGGAAATGCTGTTGCCGACGAATGGATCAGTTCTTATGCAGGAATGTTCCTGACACTGGCACAAGAAAAAGGATACGCCGTTCATTCGAACGTATTGAACAAGTGGAAGCGTTTCCAACGTGCTGCCGCACAGAACTGGCGGATGCCGCAGGATGCAAGCGGCTGGCAACAATGGCAGTCGGAATTGCAACAGGCTTTCCGTTTATATACGCTTGCATTGGCAGGAGCACCCGAATATGGGGCCATGAACCGGATGAAAGAACAGGCAGGATTATCCATTCAGGCTAAATGGAGACTGGCAGCAACCTATGCACTGACCGGAAAGATGAAACCGGCTGAAGAACTGGTGTATAATGCGGAAACAACAGTAAGCCCCTACTCTTCCATGAATCAGATTTACGGTTCCTCCGACCGTGATGAAGCTATGATTCTGGAAACACTGATCCTGATGAACCGGGAACGGGATGCTTTGCAGCAGGCAAAAGTCGTTTCAAAGAATCTGTCACAAGAGGAGTGGTTCAGTACACAATCCACCGCTTTTGCTCTTATGGCAATGGGACGTCTGGCTGAAAAGCTGTCAGGCACATTGGATTTCGTATGGACATGGAACGACAAACAACAACCTGCCGTGAAATCGGCTAAAGCTGTGTTTGAAAAGGAAATCGCCACCACTCCCAAATCCGGTATGATTGCTGTGAAGAATCAAGGAAAAGGAGCGCTTAGCGTAGACCTTATCACACGCACACAGTTGTTGAACGATACATTACCGGCCATCAGCGACAATCTTCGCATGGATATAAGATATGCCAACCTGAACGGTACACCGATCTCTGTCAATGATATTATACAGGGAACTGACTTTATGGCTATCACCTCCATATCCAATATTAGCGGAACTTCCGATTACACCAATCTGGCACTGACGCATATCATACCGTCCGGTTGGGAAATATACAACGAAAGAATGGTTGCCCCCGAAACGGAAAGCGGAGCAGCCGATGGTTCCGGTAAATCCGTCAGCAAATATAATTATCTGGATATACGCGATGACAGGGTATTAACTTATTTCAATTTGCGTCGTGGTGAAACAAAAGTATTCACTGTCAGACTGCAAGCGACTTATGCAGGTAACTTTATTTTTCCTGCCGTTCAATGTGAAGCAATGTATGATGTAAACGTACAGGCACGCAGCAAAGCGGGAAGAACAACTGTCAGTCGATAGCTTTTAACATTTAAATGAATCCTATATATAAATTCTTCAAACGATTATCTGTTACTAAGAAAGTAATGACAATAAGCATTGCTCTTTTAATGATAGGATACATCTTTTGCCTTCCCTGGCAACTGTTTCATGTACCCTACTCTACCGTCGTGACTGATCGAAACGAAGAATTACTGGGAGCACGTATCGCTTCGGATGGTCAATGGCGGTTTCCTCCCCGAAAGACAACACCTGAAAAAATCAAGCAATGTCTTATTACCTTCGAAGATAAACACTTTTACCACCATTGGGGAGTTAATCCGCTATCTACCGGAAGAGCACTCTATCAGAATTTAAAGAATAAACGTGTTGTAAGCGGAGGCAGTACCCTTACCATGCAGACCATCCGTCTCGCCCGGAACAAACCCAGAACTATCGGAGAGAAAGTCATCGAAATGATCTGGGCTACCCGTTTGGAGTTTCGGACTTCCAAAGAGGAAATCTTATCCATGTATGTCTCCCATGCACCATTCGGAGGAAATGTAGTAGGACTGGATGCTGCTGCCTGGCGCTACTTCGGTCATTCTGCCGAAGATTTATCATGGGCGGAATCAGCCATGCTGGCCGTCCTGCCCAATGCCCCCGCCATGATTCATCTATCCAAAGGACGAAAAACACTACTTTCCAAACGCAACCGTTTATTGAAACAACTTTTTGAAGAAGAGATTATTGATGCGTCCACCTATGAATTGGCTATCAGCGAACCGTTACCCGACGAACCACATCCTCTTCCTCAAATAGCCCCCCACCTGGTTACCCGCTTTTATCAAGAAAGAAACGGATTATATACCCGCTCAACCATCGATAAAGGAATACAAACCCATATAGAGAGTTTGGCGGAACGGTGGAGCAATGAATTTAATCGAAGTGATATCCGTAACCTGGCTATCCTAATTATAGACATTCCCACCAATCAAGTGGTAGCATACTGCGGAAATGTACATTTCGACCGTAAGCAAGGGGGGAATCAAGTAGACGTGATTCAAGCTCCCAGAAGTACAGGCAGTATTTTAAAACCCTTTCTCTATGGTGCCATGCTACAGGAGGGAAGTCTATTACCGCAAATGCTGTTACCGGACGTACCCGTTAATATCAATGGCTTTACTCCACAAAACTTCAGCCTGCAGTTTGAAGGAGCCGTCCCCGCTTCCGAAGCTCTTGCCCGCTCATTGAATATCCCGGCTGTCACCATGTTACAAAGATATGGAGTACCCAAATTTCATCACATGCTGCAACAAATGGGGTTCAAGACTATCAACCGATCAGCCTCCCATTATGGATTATCACTCATTTTAGGAGGTGCCGAAGCTACTTTATGGGATGTGACGAATGCTTATGCACAAATGGGACGAAGCCTCTCCAACAGTCATTCCAACGACCTTCCCCAAGAAAAGGAAGTGCAGATACTACTGGGAACAGAAGAAAAGACTGTTTCGGAAAGAGATGGTTCAAGAAAAGTTACTTCAGGAAAGATCATTTCAAGAAAAACAACTTCGAGAAAGGATATATCAGAAGGAGTTATTTCAGAAGGAGTCATTTCGGCAGGAGCGGCCTGGCTCACCCTTTCCGCCTTAACAGAAGTCAACCGCCCTGAAGAAATTGACTGGAAATCAATCCCCTCGATGCAGACTATCGCATGGAAGACCGGAACGAGTTACGGATTCCGTGACGCCTGGGCCGTTGGCGTGACTCCCCGTTATGCAGTAGGCGTATGGGTAGGAAATGCAACCGGAGAAGGAAAACCCGGATTGGTCGGTGCACAGACAGCCGGTCCCGTATTATTCGATATATTCAATTATCTCCCATCTTCACCCTGGTTCGAACGTCCCACAGGAATTTTCGTTGATGCAGAAATATGCCGTCAATCCGGTCATCTGAAAGGACGTTTCTGTGAAGAAACCGACACCGTACTGATCCTTCCCGTCGGATTACGGACAGAGGCTTGTCCTTACCATCATCTCGTCACACTATCCGCCGACGAAAGCCACCGCATCTATGAAAACTGTGCAAACACGGAACCTACCATTCAGAAATCATGGTTTGCCCTGCCGCCCGTATGGGAATGGTACTATAAACAACACCATCCGGAATATAAACCGCTGCCACCTTTCAAAGCCGGCTGCGGAGAAGATTCTTTCCAACCCATGCAGTTCATCTACCCTCCGATGAACGCCCACATCAAGCTGCCCAAGCAATTGGACGGCAGCAAAGGCTTTATCACGGTGGAACTGGCACACAGCAATCCCAATGCCACTATCTTCTGGCATCTCGACGACACCTATCAGACACAGACACAGGATTTCCACAAAATTTCCCTGCAACCTGCTCCCGGCAAACATTCCCTGACGGCAGTAGACGGAGAAGGCAACACAGTTTCCACCACTTTCTTCATCGAATAAACATCTTATTTTATTATCTTTGCCGCATGAAACAGCCATTAAAAGAAAACGGTGGACTACCGGCATCTATCCTCTAGATCGGAAGAGCACACGTCTGAA
>OIJX01000423.1_pt1 | contig 8209 bp, 7 predicted proteins | sample 1583661 | NCBI WGS metagenome assembly OIJX01 (sample SAMN02674605, study PRJEB24791) | human gut metagenome, SKBSTL067 | isolation source: stool | host: Homo sapiens | place: USA
CCCGGCCCTGTCCCAGACGGTTCTGCTGCTGGGCAAAAATGCTGGGCCGGGCTCCCGTACCCAGCCGTACCATGCCGCCGGAGGGGCGGCGCTTACCATCCAGCACCTGCATCAGAGTGGATTTGCCCGCACCGTTGGGGCCTGCGATCACCAGCCGCTGACCCCCGCAGACCGTGTAGGTAAAGGGTTCCAGCAGGGTGCGCTCCCCGATCCTGATGGTCAGGTTCTTCATCAGCACCAACTCGTTCCACGGCTCCACATCATACTCAAAGCGGAACTTGAGCTGGTTCGTTTCATCCTTTGGTGCTTCCGTGATCTCCAGCTTTTCCAGCTGTTTGCGGCGGCTCTGGGCCATCTTGGTGGTGGAAGCGCGCACAAGATTGCGGTCTACATAATCCTGCAGCTTTTCAGCCAGTGCTACATCTGCATCGTGCTGCTTCTGGCGCAGGGCATCGGCAGCTTCCTTCTGGGGCAGATAGGCTGAGAAGTTGCCCTTATAAGTGGTCATGGTCTGGAAGGAGACCTCCCAGATCCTGGTGCAGATATTGTCCAGGAAATAGCGGTCATGGCTGACGACTAGCACGGCACCAGAATAGCTCTTGAGGTAATTCTCCAGCCATTCCATGGTGGCAAAATCCAAGTGGTTGGTGGGCTCGTCCAGAATCAGGACATCCGGCTTTTCCAACAGCAGCTTTGCCAGACGCAGGCGCGTCAGCTCACCGCCCGAAAGCACAGCGATATTCTTCGTCCAGGTATCCTGCGCAAACCCCATACCGGACAGCACCTTTTTGATGTTGACATCCATATTGTAGCCGTCAGCGGCATCAATGATGTTCTGCAAGGCATCGTGCTGTTCCAGCAGAGAGGCATCCTCCGGGCTGGCGGCCATTCTGCGCTCCAGGATCTGCATCTGGGCCATGGCATCCAGCACATGGGCAAAGCAGGAACGCATCTCGCCGTAGATATCCAACGTAGGGTCGAGCTTTGCATTCTGTTCCAGATAGCCCAGCGTCACACCATGGGTCACACTGAACTCACCCTCGTAGTCCGTATACTCGCCGGTCAGGATCTTCAGCAGGGTCGTTTTGCCTGCGCCGTTCTGGCCCACGATGCCGATGCGGTCCTCCCGTTCGACACTGGCCGTGACATCATGCAGGACGATCTTCTCGCCAAAGCTCTTGCCCAGCTTTTCCAAATGTATCAGCATTGTTCGTTTTCCAATCTCTCACACAGGCCGCACAGCATTACAGCTGGTGGCGGCGATTCTTCAGGCCCACATTGGCCAGTTCCTCCGGCTCCATCACCAGCGGGTAAAGCTCTTCCAGGCTGCTGATCTCATAGGTAGGAACGACCTTGCCGGGATTCTCGGCGTGGTTGGGGTTATACCAGCAGGTATCCAGCCCGGCGTTCACACCGCCCTGCACATCACTGCTCAGGCTGTCGCCCACCATCAGCACATGCTCACGGTTCTCCACGCCCAGCGCACGGAGCGCGGCATCAAAAATCTTGCGGTTGGGCTTTTCGCTGTCCATTTTTTCAGAAACGAACACATCCTCCACAAAATCCAGAATGCCGGATTCCCGCACACGGCGGCTCTGCACCCGGTCAAAGCCATTGGTCACCACAGCCAGTGTTGCCACTTCGGAAAGCTCCCGGAGCACGTCCAGCACGTTGGGAGATGTCAGGTCAGGGTGGGTAGAGAGCTGATCCAGATAGAATTTGTTCATCTCCACACCGTTGCCTGCGGCATTCACTGCCTTCAGAAAGCGGGTGAACCGCTCCCCCATCAGCTTGTCCCGGCGGATCTGACCCTTTTCCAGCTGCCGCCAGAGCTCTTCGTTGATGGTGCGGTAGGTCTGCACCGTCTCGGCATCCGGCTCAATGCCGTACTCCCGCAGGGTGTCAGCCAGCGCCTTGTTTTCCGCTGCATCAAAATCCAGCAGCGTATTATCAGCATCAAACAGAACACAATAGTATTTTGCCATGGTTCGTTACCCCTCTTTCATACTTGTGTCATTTTCCGGAACGCTTGTCCCCGATCACCGGGGAATTTTTCCCAGATCAAAAGAACAGCGAGAAGCCAGCCCCGCCCCGGCAGAGCTGGCTTCCGGTTATTCCTGAACTATCTCATAGGTTTCATCATCGGTCTGCACCGGGGAATTGTCCGCGCACGGATCTTGCGCGGTGCAGGGTTTGTCAACATTTCTGGGCATCTGCTCCTCGGTCACGCCGTTGTCCACATTCTCCCAGTCCATTTCATACCAATCCACACTGCCATCGGTCACAGTTCCCTCACCGGGCAGCCCGGGGATCTTGATCTCTTCACAGAACATCCGGCTCCCTCCCTTCTGCCCAGCCTATGCGGGCAGACAGAAAAAGGTTTACCGGCTGGCTTCTGCTTCGGTGGAAGCGGAAGCCCCCTCTGCGGGCTCAATATCGTTTTCAACCGAAGCGGAGACCGATTCACTGTTGGTCTGCTCTTTGGATTCCGTTTTGCTCTCAGAGGCAGCACTGCTGGAGGACGAGGTGCTCTCTGCCTTGCTCTCTGAGCTGCTGTGAGAAGAAGAGGTGCTCTCGCTCTTGGATTCGCTCTTACTCTCACTTTCCGCCGTGCTGTGGGAAGAACTGCTGCTCGTGCTCTCAGACTTGCTGCTCTCCGAAGAGGACGCGGATGTACTGCCGGAAGAAGTAGAAGAGCTGCCGGAATTTGAGCTGGAGGCGGGCTCCGGGCTGACCGTGATGGTCAGCGCATTGCTGACCACGGCACAGTCGTTGTACACGACCACCGCATAGATCTTATAGCTGCCGCTGGTGATAGCCGAAGCGGACACGGTGACCGTTGTCTGGCCCGCGGCCTCCTTCACTTCCTGACCGTTGGCGAACCAATGCAGGTTTTCACTCTTGGCATATTTACCCTCCAGCGCAGCCTTAAAGACATAGGAGCCGGCGGAAGCCTTGCCTTCCGAGATGTGAACGGAAGCAGCGGCAAACACGGCTGTTACGTCCAGATTCTGCTTGAAGCCGGTATCGGTACGGGTCTTGCTGGTCACGCCGTCGCTCCACTTGACGAACACATGGCCCTCCGCAGGGGTGGCCGTAACAGTCAGCGACTGGGATGCATCTGTGATGCCGTATGTCAGGCTGGTCTTGCCGCTCTCGTTCCCACAGCTCAGGGTGCCGCCGCCGCTCTTTTCCACCTGATAACGGGCCTCAAACTTAACGCTGGCAGTCTCAGAGCTGCTGACGCTTTCACTCTCGCTGGAAGAAGCGGGTTCTTCCGAGCTGGGGGCCTGCACCGCCGAGCTGGGGTTGGATACATATTCCAGCGTACGGGTGGGAATATTATTGGTGTCCGGGCGGCGATCCTCGGTCTGGTAGGCGTGGGTGCGCAGATAGTTCAGCGCAGCCTTGAGACCGGCGCTCTTGAGGTGGATATCACCATCCGTGTAGTAATCCAGCTGGCCGTAGCCATTTTCTCCTTTGAGGACCTCCGCCGTATTCAGAAATCTGACCCCCAGCTGTTCACACATGTTGAGCAGCGCCATGTTAAAATCATCGATCTTGACCTGATCCATGTGGGGGTAATTGGAGTGATTCTCCGGGATAGGAGGCACCGTGTTCACGATGATATCGGTGTAGGGGTAAGCCTCCTGAATGGCCTGCACCAGCGCGGTATAGTTACTGATAAAATCAGCCACCTCCATGCCGGTGTCGTTGGTACCAAAGGTCATCACGACACGGCGGGGCTTCATTTTTGCCACCGCCTGTGCGATGGTGTAGTGGGTGGTGTCATTCTTAAAGGTGACGATTCCTTCGTTCAGGGCCACATGGGTGCCAATGCCCTCCTTGGCACAGAACTGCTGCAAGGAGATCAGGCCGTTGTTATACAGACGCACGGTGTTGGAGTCTCCCAGAAACAGGGTGCTGTCCAGATATTCCGTGCCCGCATCCGCTGTTTCAGTCAGCAGAGCGCTGGAGGTGTTATCGATCTGATAGTGATTGGCAAGATCTGTGCTTTCACCGTCCCCGGTGGTGTCCGTCGGCACGGAGTCTGCGGGTGTGCCGGGCGTTTCCGGTTTTCCCCGTTTGAGCAGGGTCAGGGTGATGCCTACGGTTAGCAAAGCCGCCAGTGCGCAGACCACACAGACCAGAACGGCCTGCCGCTGCAGCGATGTCATAGACTGTTTGTCCGATTGATTCTTATGATTCATGTTATATTCACCACTTATCCTATCGTTCAACCGTTTGCACGGCAGGCCAGGAGCTTGTCCGTCAGTTCTTCACAACTTTCCGCCAGCAGCACCGGACCAAAGGGCTCCAGTTCTTCCCTGCTGCCGTAGCCATACAGGGCACCGGCGGCATCCAGCCCGCAATCGGCGGCACCGCGCATATCATCGTTGCGGTCGCCCACCATCAGCACCCGCTTGCCCTGTACACAGGGCTGGGTGAGAACATAGCGCACCACTTCCGTTTTGGTATCCCGGCTCTCATCCATGGACGCGCCGCCGATGAAATCGAAGTAAGGGGCCAGTCCCTGTTCTTCCAGAATGGGGGTCACGACCACAGTCGGCTTGGAGGTTGCGGTGCAGAGCACAAATCCTGCCTCCTTCAGGCGGCGCAGCATCTCTGCCGCACCGGGGTAGGCCGTACCCTCATGGCTGCCCTTTTCGCGGTAACTCTCCCGATAGAGCTCGGTGGCTTCCTCGATTTTTGCAGGGTCAGAAAAATGCTCTCCAAAGCTCTTGCGGAGCGGCGGCCCCAGATAGCGCCGCAGGTTTACATGGGTGACATCCACGCCCATCTTGGTAAAAACTTCTTCCAGTGTATTCAGGATGCCGGGGGCGGAATCGATCAGGGTTCCGTCCACGTCAAATAAGATCACGTCATAGTGCTGCAAGTTCGTTTCCCTCTCTTTCACACATATACACGGTATAGTATAGCACAGAATTGCGCTTTCAGCAATTCCAACAAATCGTTTTTGCACTTTTTATACAAATCGGTCACAATCTGGCCTTAAAACGCAAAATGCCTGCCCGCCAGAATGCGGACAGGCAGGGGGTCGTGCAGGCTTATTGGGCTGCAGCGCCGTTATCAGCGGAGGGATAATAGAGGTTATTGGAGATAAACTCCAGCTTTTCCTTCAGCACCAGCTCCAGATTTGCCACGGCGTGCACCATGTTGGTGGCCGAATCGTTCACTTCCAGCAGCTTGCACAGGTCGATCTCGTTCATGGCGAGTGCGGTTTTCATCTTCTGGCTCTCGGCGCAGAGGATGTGGCTCAGAGCACTTTCCTGCAGCGCGATACTTTCCATCAGATCGATTACAGCCTGACTCAGGGTAACACGGGGCAGGGCCGGACATTCCAACGTAGCGGGACAATTGATCGTTGCCATAGGGGACTCATCCTTTCTATATAAGGTGTACCCCATCTTATGTCCTCTGCCGTGCAGCCGTTACTGCTATTTCTCCTGTGCAGAGATCTTTTCAATTACGCTCTGATAACCGCCGGTTCCGTATTGGATACAGCGATTGATCCGGCTGATGGTCGCCGTGCTGATCTCTACCTCTTTCACGATCTGGTCATAGGTGCGGCCGCCAAGCAGCAGCTTTGCCGCTTCCAGCCGTTGTGCCATATCGGAGATCTCCTTTACTGTGCACAGATCCTCAAAAAAAGCATAGCACTCCTCCCGGCTCTCAAGGCTCAGGATGGCATCGAACAATGCATCTACGGTCTCGTTTTTTCTGGAATTTTTCTCAGTCATTGCGGTCTCCTCTGCGGCAAACGCCGGAACTTCTGACAGAAAGAATCATATCATGTTATCACTTTAGCACACGAAAGTGTGAAAGTCAAGCCTTTTGCGTGAATCGTTTTCAATTCAGCATGTCCACAGTTTTCTTCTCTTCATAAATGAAATAAAATCACCTAAAATTTTTTGTCTGATTTTCTGTCGAATTAGCACATCCTCTGAACTGCTCCGAAATATATTGACAAATTATGAAAATGGGGATAAAGTATACACAATTTTCAGGCAAAGGAGCCACAGCGTGACCTCTTTGCCGCATGAAAAGCAAAGGAAAGAGGTAAAAGAAATGAACACGCTGGTCATCGTTTTGATTGCAGCCGTGTGTCTGTTTGGTGCTTACACCCTTTACGGACGCTGGCTGGCAAACAAGTGGGGCATCGATCCCACCGCCAAGACCCCTGCGGTCGTCCATGAGGACGGCCGGGATTACGTTCCCACCAACGGCTGGACCGTTTTTGCACATCAGTTCAGCTCCATTGCAGGTGCCGGCCCTGTTACCGGTGCCATTCAGGCTGCTGCCTTTGGCTGGCTGCCTGTTCTGCTGTGGGTCCTGCTGGGCGGCATCTTCTTTGGTGCTGTTACCGACTTCGGCGCTCTGTATGCTTCTGTAAAGAATGACGGCAAGTCCATGGGTATGCTGATTGAAAAGTATATCGGCAAGACGGGCCGCAAGCTGTTCCTGCTGTTCTGCTGGCTGTTCTGCGGCATCGTTATTGCAGCGTTTGCTGACATGGTCGCTGGCACCTTCAATGCTTATGGCGCGGACGGCGCTCTGGTGGACGCTGCTCAGACCAACGGCGCTGCCGGCATGGTCTCCATCATGTTCATGGTCTTCGCTGTGGTCTTTGGCCTGATCCAGAAGAAGTTCAACTTCTCCGGTTGGAAGGAGAGCGTCATCAGCATCGTTTTCATCGTGCTGTCCTTTGTCATTGGCGCAAATCTGCCCATCATCCTGGGCAAGGCCGCATGGAGCTATATCACCTTCGTCTACATCTTCTTTGCCGCTGTTCTGCCCATGTGGCTGCTGAAGCAGCCTCGTGACCACATGACCACCTTTATGTTCGTGGCCATGATCATCGGCGCTGTGGTCGGCCTGCTGGTCGCCCACCCCACCATGAATCTGCCCGTCTTTACCGGTTTCACCAACGAGAAGCTGGGCACGATGTTCCCCATTCTGTTCGTCACCGTGGCCTGCGGTGCTGTTTCCGGTTTCCACAGCCTTGTTTCCTCCGGTACTTCCTCCAAGACCGTCGAAAACGAAAAGGATATGCTGAAGGTCGGCTACGGCGCAATGATCCTGGAGAGCCTGCTGGCTGTTCTGGCTCTGTGCGTCGCCGGTGCTGCAGCAGCTGCTGACGGCACTCCCGCTGCCGGTACTCCGTTCCAGATCTTCAGCCGTGGCGTTGCCGGTTTCTTTGAGATGTTCGGCGTCCCCGCTTATGCTGCTACCGTCTTTATGACCATGTGCGTTTCCGCACTGGCCCTGACCAGCCTTGACGCCGTGGCCCGCATCGGCCGCATGAGCTTTCAGGAGCTGTTCAGCGTCGATGATATGGAGCACGCTGAGGGCTGGCGCAAGCTGCTGTGCAACGTCTACTTCTCTACCTTCATCACTCTGGTGTTCGGCTTCATCCTGACCAAGATCGGCTACGCCAACATCTGGCCCCTGTTTGGTTCTGCAAACCAGCTGTTGAGCGCTCTGGTCCTCGCCACCCTGTGCGTCTTCCTGAAGGTCACTGGCCGCAACAACAAGATGCTCTTCCCCCCGCTGGTCATTATGCTCTGCGTCACCTTCACTGCTCTGGTGCAGCGCCTCATCGCTATGGTCAAGGCCATCAGCAATGCTGCTTCTGTCACCATCCCTGCCGGTGAGACCACTTGGGGCGCTGTGTTCATCGCCAACGGCCTGCAGCTCATCCTTGCTGTTCTGCTGATCGTTCTGGGCCTGAACATCGTGTTCCACTCCGCCTCCGCCTACAAGAAGGCGGAGCACAACAGCGAGGTCAACGTCTGATTTACTGACCGCTGTTGACTGAATAAGCACAAAACGCCGCTGACGGTTCTGAAGCCGTCAGCGGCGTTTTTGTTCTGTTCCGGTTACAGCATCTTCACCATGATGATCTCATCCCGGTAGGTGCCGTCCTTCAGCTTAAAGGCCCGGGGCTGGATGCCATAGCGCTCAAAGCCAAACTTTTCATAGAGATGGATGGCACGGCTGTTATCGCTGTACACCCCCAGCTCCAACTGCTCGAAGCCGTTGGCCCGGGCCTGGTCGATGGCAAGCTGCATCAGGTAGCTGCCCAAACCACCGCCCCAGTATTTTTGTTCAATCGAGATGCCCACATATGCACGATGGCGATATTTCAGCATACTCCGAACACAGCAGACACTGATACGCCCAACCT
>OIJX01000437.1_pt1 | contig 8089 bp, 3 predicted proteins | sample 1583661 | NCBI WGS metagenome assembly OIJX01 (sample SAMN02674605, study PRJEB24791) | human gut metagenome, SKBSTL067 | isolation source: stool | host: Homo sapiens | place: USA
CCGTCTTTCCATTATTCTTCACACGGCCAAACACATCAATGGCGCGCTCCTCGAGCAGTTCAAGGAAAGCGAACTCGCGTTCTTTCCCTTTTTCGCGGGCAAGGTCGCGGGCAAGCTCTTTCAGCAGAATGGCGCGCGGGTCGGAAATGGTATAGACGGCATGTCCGATACCATATATCAAGCCGGTCTTGTTATAGGCTTCCTTGTTGAGCATGCGGGTGAAGTAAGTATCAATCTCATCCACGTTCGTCCAGTCCTGAATGTTTTCCTGCAGATGGTGGAACATATCGGCAACCTGAATATTGGCACCTCCATGAAGCGGCCCTTTCAAGGAACCGATACCTGCCGCTATCGAAGAGTAAGTATCCGTCCCGGTAGAAGAAGTGACACGTACGGTAAAAGTGGAGTTGTTACCACCACCGTGCTCGGCCTGAAGAACCAACAGCAGGTCGAGTGTGCGGGCATCCAGCTCCGTGTAGTCCTTCTTCAGCATATAGAGGAAATTCTCGGCAATGGAAAGGTTTTCCTGCGGATGGCGGATATGCAATGAACGGCCATGGGTGGCATGGCGAAGCATGTTATAGGCATACGCAATGATGGTCGGGAATTTCGAAATAAGCTCAATGCTCTGCCGCATCAGATTATCGCGGGAAGTGTCATCTGCATCAGGGTCAAAACGATACATCTCGAGCACGCTGCGCGCCAGGATGTTCATAATGTTGTTTCCTTCAAGTTCAATGATATTCATCTTGGTCTTCTGTTCCAGCGGCATGTTGTCGTTGATGAGCTCACGGAAAGAAGAGAGTTCTTCCTTGTCGGGCAGGCGACCGGAAAGCAACAAGTAGGCAATTTCCTCAAAACCGAAACGCTTCTCTTTGATGATGGCGTGTGCCAAGTCATCCACATCATAACCGCGGTAGAACAATTTGCCGGGAATAGGCTTCAGCCCTCCACCGGGGATGCGTTCATAGCCGACCACATTGCCTATTTTGGTCAACCCCACCAAGACTCCCGTGCCGTCCTCATTACGCAAACCGCGCTTCACATCAAACTTCCTGAACAGTTCATTCTCAATCCGGGTAGCTTCCTTCAAATCTTCGGAAAGCTTGTAAATCAGATACTCCTTCTTCATAATCGTTTCGTTTTATTCGTTATTCCCATTTTCTATTCTCCTTACAATCTCCCGGGTGAAAGCCGAAGTGGACAGCGAGACGCCACCCGGCATAAAACGGGCCAAGTCGGCAGTAGCACGAGCTTCTGTGAAACTTTGCTCCAAGGCGTTCTCTATAAGAGAGGCTGCTTCCTTCCAACCCAGATATTCAAGCATCATCACAGCGGAAAGGATGATGGAACAGGGATTCACAATGTCTTTCCCGGCAATGTTCGGAGCCGCCCCGTGAGTAGCCTCAAAAATGGCATGCCCCGTTTTATAGTTGATATTCGCACCCGGTGCAATGCCGATGCCGCCTACCATGGCAGCCAGTTGGTCGGACACATAATCGCCGTTCAGATTCAACGTGGCAATCACGGAATATTCTTCAGGGATAAGCAACGTGTTCTGCAAGAATGCATCGGCAATGCAGTCCTTGATGACCAGACGCCCTTCTGCCAGCTCTTTACCAAACTCACGTTCTGCCAGTTCGTACCCCCACTTCTTGAAGCCGCCTTCCGTAAATTTCATGATGTTTCCTTTGTGTACCAACGTCACGGAAGGCAGATGATGCTCAAGAGCGTATTGGCAGGCGGCACGCACCAAGCGCTCTGTTCCTTCTCTTGAAACGGGCTTCACGCCAAACGAGGAGGTTTCGGGAAAACGGACTTTTGTCACCCCCATGTCATCACGGAGAAAACGATAGAACTTTTCAGCCTCCGGAGTTCCGGCTTCCCATTCGATGCCTGCATAAATATCCTCGGTATTCTCACGGAATACGCACATATCCACCTTCTGTGGCTCTTTGAGTGGAGAAACAATGCCCTTATACCAACGTACCGGACGTTGGCAGACATACAAATCGAGCGTCTGACGCAAGGCTACGTTCAAGGAACGGATACCTCCGCCGACGGGAGTTGTCAAAGGACCTTTGATGCCCACCTTATAGGTGCGGAAGGCTTCCATGGTTTCGTCCGGCAACCAGGAGTCGGTTTCGTGGAAAGCACGTTCTCCTGCCAGCACTTCCTTCCATTCAATGCCACGCCGGTCACCATAGGATTTCTTGACAGCGGCATTCACGACAGCCTGCATGGATGGGGTCACTTCTGCTCCCACTCCATCGCCGGTAATAAAAGGTACAGTAATTTTTTCCATATTCTATCTTGCATTAAGTGCAGAACCGGCCCGGAACCAGGCTATCTGCTGTTCATTATAGGTATGTTGCGCTTCAAAACTTTCTTTCGTTCCGTCTTCGTGATGAAGAATAATCGTCAGATTGCGCCCCGGTGCGAAATGGACTAAGTCTGATACGGACAAAAGATCGTGTTCCCGAATTTTGTCATAGTCTGCTTTATCTACAAAAGTAAGAGCAAGCATTCCTTGTTTTTTCAGGTTTGTTTCGTGGATACGGGCAAAACTCTTAGCCAAAATGACACGTACATTGAGGAAGCGTGGTTCCATGGCTGCATGTTCACGGCTGGAACCTTCTCCATAATTCTCTTCGGCAACAACAATAGACGGAATACCTTCGGACTTATACATCTTTGCCGTACCGGAAACTGTTCCATAAGTATTTGTCGAACGATTCCAAACACGGTTCGTTTCACCATTGAAAGCATTGACAGCTCCCATCAGCATATTGTCGGAAATATTCTCCAAATGTCCACGGAAGCGGAGCCACGGACCTGCCATAGAGATATGGTCGGTAGTACATTTTCCCTGTGCTTTAATCAATAAAGGCATGTTCAGCAAGTCCTGTCCGTCCCATGCCGGGAAAGGAGTCAGAAGCTGGAGACGTTGGGAATCCGGTTTTACCCTGATTTCCGTTTTTGCTCCGTGGGGGGCAATATATCCCTCATTTCCCTGTTCAAAACCTTTCAAAGGAAGTTCATCTCCTACAGGCTCGGAGAGTTTCACTTTTTCTCCGTTATGATTCACCAATCTGTCTTTCAACGGGTTGAAACAGAGATCACCGGCTATCGTTAACGCCATCGTTAGTTCCGGAGAAGCTACAAACGCATAGGTATTGGGATTACCGTCAGCGCGTTTGGCAAAATTACGATTGAAAGAGGTGACGATTGAGTTTTTCCGTGTCGGATCGTCCGTCTGACGTTTCCACTGACCGATACAAGGTCCACAAGCATTTGCCATAATCGTGGCTCCCAGCCGTTCAAAAGCTTCAATCATGCCGTCTCTTTCGGCAGTAGCCCGAATTTGCTCCGAACCCGGATTGACGATCAGCGGAGAAGCGACGCTCAAATTCTTTTCTGTCACCTGCTTTGCCAAAGAAGCTGCACGGCTCAAATCCTGATAAGAAGAATTGGTACATGAACCTATCAAGCCCACCTCCATTTTACGAGGGTAGCCGTTCAATAACACTTTTTCTGCAAATTCAGAGATAGGAGTAGCGGCATCCGGTGTAAACGGCCCGTTTATATAAGGTTCGAGTTCTGACAAGTCTATTTCAATTACACGATCGTAATAGTTGGATGGTTCGTCGGTCACAATGTCGTCTGCACGAAGGTCTGCACCAACAGATTCAGCCCAATCGACTACACAATCTCTTCCGGTAGCTCTCAAATAAGTAGCCATGCGTCCGTCAAAGGGGAACAAAGAGGTAGTAGCTCCAACTTCGGCACCCATATTGCAAATGGTAGCTTTCCCGGTAGCAGAAAGGGATTCGGTTCCGGGACCAAAATATTCGATAATAGCATTCGTTCCTCCTTTTACGGTAAGGATGCCGGCCAATTTCAGGATTACATCTTTCGGAGAGGTCCAACCGCTTAGTTTTCCGGTCAGACGGACACCGATAATCTTCGGCATTTTCAGCTCCCATTCCATTCCTGTCATCACATCCACGGCATCCGCACCACCAACACCGATAGCCACCATGCCCAGTCCGCCTGCATTAGGCGTATGAGAGTCTGTTCCCACCATCATACCGCCGGGGAAAGCATAGTTTTCGAGCACTACCTGATGGATAATTCCTGCTCCCGGTTTCCAGAAGCCAATGCCATAACGGGAAGATACATCACGGAGGAAATCGTATACTTCTTCATTAGTCAGTCTTGCCGTAGCAATATCCGCCTTTGCACCTTTATACGCCTGTATCAAGTGATCGCAATGCACTGTCGAAGGCACAGCCACCTGATCCTTACCTGCATTCATAAATTGGAGCAAAGCCATCTGCGCAGTTGCATCCTGCATAGCCACACGGTCGGGACGGAAATTCACATAATCCTCCCCCCGTTTGTAATCTTTCAAATCGGCTACATCATACAGATGAGCATACAAAATTTTCTCGGCCAACGTCAAAGGGCGTTTCAGTATAGCCCGTACGTGTTCTACCTTTCCTTTATAAGCAGCGTAGAAAGCTTCTAACATAGTCACATCATATACCATATTGCTTTTTGTTTTTTTAGTCTATCTATTAAAATAACGAACGGCGTTCGAGTAATGTTTAACAAAATGAAATATTTTTTCTACCCGGAACGAAGATTTGTTACCTTTGCGCCTATTATGAGTAATAATCCGAAAAGTCCCATTATAGACCTTCAGCAACAGCAACTCCTCCTGCGGATGGAGTATGAATATGAGAAGGAAGAATTTAAGCGGCAGACCGAAACAATGGGCGTTGCCCGTAAAGTGAAGCGCGGTCTCTGCTGGTATCCTGTCTCTCTTGGTCGAAGTTACTACAATTCGCTGAATCAGCTTGTAATAGATATTACACGGACCGAAAATAAAGAAATAGAGCATTCCTTTGAGTTCGGCCGTCCTGTTTGCTTTTTCCACCAGTCATTCGAAGGAAAAGTGAAATATATGGATTTCATCGCTACCGTCAGCTTTGCCGACGAAGAACGAATGGTCGTTGTACTCCCCGGAGCGGGAGCTTTAGCGGAACTGCAAACTGACGGTATACTGGGGGTACAACTTTATTTTGACGAAACATCGTACCGGGCCATGTTCGAGGCACTGGAAGACACGATACGCGCCAAAGACAACCGCCTGGCGGAACTGCGCGACATTTTGTTGGGTACCCAAAAGCCGGGATTCCGCGAATTATATCCTGTCCGCTTCCCATGGCTGAACAGTACACAGGAAACAGCAGTCAACAAGGTGCTATGTACGCGTGATGTATCTATTGTTCACGGTCCTCCGGGAACCGGAAAGACAACGACTCTTGTCGAAGCGATTTACGAAACATTACACCGGGAACCACAAGTGCTTGTTTGTGCGCAAAGCAACACGGCTGTCGACTGGATTTGTGAGAAACTGGTAGACCGGGGAGTACCCGTGCTCCGCATTGGAAATCCAACCCGAGTCAACGACAAAATGCTTTCATCCACCTACGAACGCCGGTTCGAAAGTCATCCTGCCTATCCGGAGCTTTGGGGAATCCGTAAATCTATCCGCGAAATGGGTAGCCGGATGCGCCGGGGTAGTTATTCTGAACGGGAAGGAATGCGTAATCGCATGAGTCGTCTCCGCGACCGCGCCACGGAGTTGGAAATACAAATCAATGCCGATCTTTTCGACAGTGCCCGCGTGATTGCTTCTACCCTAGTCAGCAGCAACCACCGCCTGCTCAACGGACGTCGTTTTTCGACTTTATTCACTGACGAAGCTGCACAAGCCCTCGAAGCTGCCTGCTGGATTGCTATCCGCAAAGCAGACCGGGTCATCCTTGCAGGAGATCATTGTCAACTTCCGCCGACTATCAAATGTATAGAAGCCTCCCGTGGAGGATTGGATCATACATTAATGGAAAAAGTAGTTCAGCAAAAACCTTCCGCGGTCTCTCTATTAAAAGTACAGTACAGAATGCATGAAGCCATCATGCAGTTTCCCTCTGACTGGTTTTATCATGGAGAACTGGAAGCTGCTCCGGAAGTACGCTATCGGGGGATTCTTGATTTCGACACTCCCATGAACTGGATCGACACTTCAGAGATGGACTTTCACGAAGACTTTGTAGGCGAAAGTTTCGGACGCATCAATAAGCAGGAAGCCAACCTACTACTGCAAGAACTGGAAACTTACATCGAACGTATCGGCAAAGAACGGATACTGGATGAAAGAATTGATTTCGGTCTGATTTCACCCTACAAGGCGCAAGTGCAATATTTGAGGGGAAAGATCAAAGGGAGCAGCTTTTTACGTCCTTTCCGCAGCCTCATCACCGTAAACACGGTAGACGGTTTTCAGGGACAGGAGCGAGATGTCATTTTCATCAGTCTTGTACGTGCCAACGAGGATGGACAGATTGGATTCCTGAATGATTTGCGAAGAATGAATGTAGCGATTACAAGGGCACGAATGAAGCTTGTTATATTAGGAGATGCCTCCACCCTTACCAAACATCCTTTCTATAAAAGATTGATGTTATTCATTAAAAAGGAGGATTAAATACTTAATCCTCCTTTTAACAAAGCACACTTTCTCCCGAAACCACACTTTTTTTAACACAAACAAAACAAACAATATTTTACATCAGTACTATTCTTAATTTTTCACCCTCAAAGATAGTCGATTATTCCAATGCACTCCAACTATTTCCACCATTTTATTTGCGGATCGCGCGTTTTTGCCCATTCTGCAAATTTAGGATATGTTTTATCAATGCGCTGATTCTCCTTTTTAAGATCTAAATTCAAAATAGAAGCATCCAAACGAGCATCTACATGAATTGCAAACGGAAAACCATCTTTGCAAATGAAATAGGTACCATCTACATCACCACGAGAAATATCAGCTCCGGAAGGGAAACGATTATTCGCACCAGTCGTCGGCTTATGATCTGTCAGATGGACTTCTGTGGCAGAGTTGAATACTTTTATAAAAGGATTATAAGGAGCTACCACCACTGATTTATCAAGAGTAGGATTATTAAATTGTATGGATACCGTATATGTCTTCTCTTGAATATTCTGATTAATCATATCCTCCGCATTCACATTGGATACTCCCAATTCAGCTTTAGCATCCTTGAATAATGTTATCACATTACCTGAATAGGAAGAAGCTTCACTACCATTAACCGTTACTTTAGAAGCTTTACTCAAATCGAAAGGAACTTCATAAGCAAACGAGTTCTTATAATTAGCTCCCGTCCAAGCCAAGGTGAACTTATCAATAATATTAAGAACCTTATTATCTATATTATAATCAACGCTTGACTGATATTTCATGACTACATCATTCAAGTCATAATCTCCTTGTTCCGGCCAGTTATCTTCAAAGCCAAGCACTCCAGAATACATTTCTGTTCCTTGTCGATCACCCGGATTAGGAACATCCGGAACTTCAATAGCAGCAATAGGATTAGAAGAGATAACGAAAGCAACATCATTATAGTCATTTTCACCGTTTTTCCAGTCTTCCATAGTGATAACATTCACTCTATCACCTGCTTTATTTTTTGCTGCAAAAATTGCAGTGTGAGAAATTTTGTCACTATTCAAAGATTTGGTTGAGTAGAACATATTCCCATTAGCCTTGGCATTTACCCAGCCATTATTCCATATCAAGAAACCAATCTTTGTATTTGCCGGAATACGTTCCGGGTCCTTTTGAGGGAAATTACCAGTCTCATTTATATATTTTAAATTAACCGCAACCCCACTATAATAACCTAAACTATTTCCATGTGCGTTAGGAAATATGACACATGCATGCTTTGTTGCCTTCCTTATTTCATCAATAGAAGCATCTTTCGGATAGCAATAATAAGCAAATACACTTTTCGCTCCTGTGTCTCCCCCAAAATAGTTAATAACGACATTTGCATCTTCTTTTATCAGAATATCAGCATTATCAGTAACTAAAGGTCCTACGTTATTCTTTCCTTCCGGAAAATATGTCGTTATATAACTCTTGAGAGTTGCATCCACGTTGATCTTCTTAGAAGCATCCAAATAGTCAGGCTTACCTGAATTTGCA
>OIJX01000439.1_pt1 | contig 8053 bp, 4 predicted proteins | sample 1583661 | NCBI WGS metagenome assembly OIJX01 (sample SAMN02674605, study PRJEB24791) | human gut metagenome, SKBSTL067 | isolation source: stool | host: Homo sapiens | place: USA
GGAATGAAAACGCCCGCAGAGTGGAAAACGCTGTTCGAGAGCAGCGCCTTTGCACGGCAGACCAATTACAGCGGCCCGCTGGGGCCGGAATACAACCCCTCGGGCACCCGGCTGCGGCTCTGGGCACCCACGGCGCAGAGCGTCTCGGTCAACCTCTACCGCCGGGGCGACGGCGGAGCCTGCATGGGCAGCCTGCCGCTGGAACCGCAGGGGCAGGGGCTGTGGTCAGTCTACCTGCCCGGCGACCAGCACGGGCGCTACTATACCTTTACCGTGGAGGTGGAGGGCACGCAGCACGAGACGGGCGACCCCTACGCCCGGACGGCGGGCGTCAACGGTCTGCGCAGCATGATCCTCGACGCCCCCCGCATCGACCCGCCCGACTGGAGCCACGACCACCGCCCGGCCATCCCGGCCTCCCGCCGGACAGTGTGGGAGGTCAGTGTCCGCGACTTCTCCCAAGACCCGGCCTCCGGCGTGCGGACCGGGTGGCGGGGCAAGTTCATGGCCTTTACTCAGAAGGGCACGACCCTCTCTTCGGCGGGCACCTTCCCCACCTGCCTCGACTACCTCAAACGGCTGGGGGTGGGCTATGTCCAGCTGATGCCCATTTTCGACTTCGGCAGCGTGGACGAGAGCCGCCCCCTCACCCGGCAGTACAACTGGGGCTATGACCCCACCAACTACAACGTCCCCGAGGGCAGCTACTCCACCGACCCCTCCAAGGGCGAAGTGCGGGTGCGGGAGTGCAAGGAGATGATCGCCGCCCTCCACGCGGCGGGCATCGGCGTCGTCATGGATGTGGTGTATAACCATATGTACCGCAACGAAAACCCGCTGAACAGCACCGTGCCCTACTATTTCTTCCGGCAGAACCCGGACGGCAGCTTCTCCAACGGCAGCGGCTGCGGCAACGAGTTTGCCAGCGAGCGGCCCATGGCCCGGAAATACCTCATCGACTCGGTGCTCTACTGGGCGCAGGAATACCATATCGACGGCTTCCGCTTCGACCTCATGGGCCTCTACGATGTGGACACCATGAACGAGCTGCGGGCCGCGCTGGACGCCCTGCCCGGAGGCCGGGACATCCTGATGTACGGCGAGCCGTGGCAGGGCGGCGGGAGCCAGCTCCACCGCTACGAGGCCAACAAAGCCAACCTCGCCATGCTCTCCGACCGCATCGGCATCTTCTGCGACAACACCCGCGACGTCATCAAGGGCGGCTGCTTCGACACCCGGGAGCCGGGCTATGTGGAGGGCAAGCCGGGCAGCTTCTGGGACATTGGCGGCGCGGTAGCCGCGTGGTGCCGCAGCGATAAGCTGCCCGCCCACTCGCCCGCCCAGATCGTCAGCTATGTGTCCGCCCACGACAACTTTACCCTCTGGGACAAGCTGCTTCTGGTGCGATATGCCCGGCCCGAGTACACCGCCGCCGACTCGGCGGCACTGGCCCAGAACCGGCTGGCGGCGGGCATCTACCTTACCTGCATGGGGATGCCCTTCCTGCTGGCCGGCGAGGAGTTCGCCCGCACCAAAAAGGGGCAGAGCAACAGCTACCGCTCCTCCCCCGCCCTCAACCGTCTGGACTGGAAGCGGGCGGCGCAGTTCCACGGCCTCGTGGACTATTACCGGGGGCTTCTGGGCCTGCGGGCGCGGTTCCCCCGCCTGAGCGCCCCGGACGCCGCCAGCCCGGCGGCCATCCGCTTTTTCTCGCTGGAGCAGCCCCTTGTGGGCTGGACGCTGCCCGCCGCCCCCGGCGACAGCGCCGAATGGCGGGCGCTCTGCGTTTTTTATAATCCCACCGGGGAGGAAAAACGGGTCAGCCTGCCGGAGGGCCAGTGGAAGCTGCTGAGCGACGGCGTTTCCTCTGCTCTCTGGAAAAGCCCCAGCCGGGTCTGCGGCGGCGAGGTGACGCTCCTCCCGTGCAGCGCCACCATCTTCGGGCGCGTATGACAAAAAAAGCGGCCCGCCGCATCACACGGCGAGCCGCCCAACAAGAAGAAAGGAACTTCTGGGGGATGTCTTGACTTTTAGCCCTGCGGGTCCTGCTGGGGTGCAGACTCACTGGGCGTCTCCTGACGGGCTGCGCCGTTGGTGCTGGCGCTGCCGCTGTTGGAGGCGTTCTTTTCGCCCAGCGTCAGGCTCACCGTCTGCATCTGGCCATCGCGGGCGATGGTGATGGAGAGGGTGTCCCCGGCGGAGTGCTCCTGCATCAGGGTGCCGAGGTCGGTCTTCTGGGCCACCTCGGTGTTGTCGATGCTGATGATGCGGTCACCGGCCTTGAGGCCCGCCTGATCGGCAGGGCCGCCGGAGACGACATCCACGACATAGATGCCGTAGGCGTTGACGCCCAGCTGCGCCGCCGTCTGGGCGTCGGTCACAGCCAGATAGGTGATGCCCATATAGGGGCGTCCGGTGACATAGCCGTTCTCCAGCAGATCCTGCGCCACCTTGATGGCGTCGTTGATGGGGATGGCGAAGCCCAGACCCTCAGCGTCGGAGCTGGAGGACTTTGCGTTGACGATGCCCACCAGCTCGCCGTTCATATTGAACAGGCCGCCGCCGGAGTTGCCGGGGCTGACAGAAGCATCCATCTGGATGAGGGACATGGTGTTGACGGCGCTGGAGCTCTGGATGGAGACGCTGCGGTTCAGGGCGCTGACGATGCCGCTGGTGACGGTGCCGCCCAGCTCACCCAGCGGGTTGCCCACGGCCAGCACGCTCTCGCCTACGGCAAGGCTGTCGCTGTTGCCAACGGTGGCGGGGGTCAGGTCGGTGGCATCGATCTTGAGGACAGCCACATCGCTGGTGTCATCCTCGCCCACCACGGTGGCGGGGTAATCGGTATCGCCGATGGTCACGGTGATGTTGGATGCGCCGGACACAACGTGCGCACAGGTCAGGATATAGCCGTCGGAGCTGATCACGACACCGCTGCCTGCGCCGCTCTCCACCTGGTTCTGGCCGTACCAGGACCACTGGGAGTAGACCACCTGCTCGGTGGTGATGACCACAACGCTGGGACTGACCATCTCAGAGACCTGAGCGGTGGTCATGCCGGAAGCGGTGTTCACCGCGGAGGCAGAGCCGGAATCACTGCCGGACGTGGAGGAAGGTGCCACCTGCTGGATGACCACCTTGCCGCCTGTGTTGCCCACCTGGGCTCCCACAAAGCCGCCGACAAAGCCCATGGCTGCGGCCAGCACCAGTGCAACTGCACTGCGGGCGATATTGCCGTTTTTCCGGCGGCGCTTTTTGGGAGGCTGCTTGGGGCTTCCCTGTGCGGCCTGATACCGGGGGCCTTCCGGAGGCGGCACCGCGCCGCCATCGCTGCCGCTGTTCGGCTCGGCCTGGGGGGCAGCCTGTGCGGCCTCGCCGTAGGTACCTGCCGTGTTGGCGGTGTTCATGCCGGAGGAGCCGACGTTGGGGTAGCCGGTCTCGCCGGTCTGGCTATGTTCAGAGGAATAATCGTATTCCCACTTGTTCTCGTTATCCATACTGGTTACTTCCTTTCTCAAAGGGAATGGTTCGGAGGGGGCGCTTCTGCCGCACCTCCTTGGAACTGTTCCTATTGTATCCGGTAATTGTGAAAAGGAATCGCTGACCGGGTGAAGAATATGTGAAATAAGGTCGCAGCGGGAAGCCTTGACAGCGGCGTGGGGGCTTGGTATTTTAAGGGTGCAGCGCAGAAGCCGGCAGCGTTGCGAAACCTCTCCGTCATCTTCGCTTTGCTAAACCTCTCAGTCGCGGGCGCTGCCGCGACAGCTCCCCTAGTAGGGGAGCCCTTGGCAGAGGATTTGTTTTTCGCAATGATCGCTGGCGCTCCAAAACCAATGCCTGCCGCAGGACAAACAGGAGCGAAGCGCTGACCCACGAAAACGCGACGGTATGCCAAGGCCTCTCCTACTAGGAGAGGTGGCATCGAGCGAAGCGATGATGACGGAGAGGTTTAGCCCAGCAGGGCAAGTCCGCGAAAGGAGCAAATTATGAAACTGGAAAAGACCCCGGGCGGTTATGCCCTGTATAAAGAGAAAACCATCATTGGCACCTGCCAGGCCCGGCCCACGGAGCAGGGCGCGGACATCACTGCCCTGACCATTGTGCCGGAATGGCGGCGCAAGGGCTACGGCTCCTACCTGTTAAAAGAGGTATTGCGCAGCCTGGGCGGCTATGACAAAGAGAGCGCCACGGTGTTCACGGCTTCTCTGCCTGCCGATGCGGGGGAGCTGGCCTTCTGGGCAAAGTTTGGCTTTGCGGCAGAGGGCAGCGGCCTGTGCCGCCGCCGCACCCCCGACCTGACGGCCGTGAAGCTTGTGCAGGACTTCCTCGCCGCGCGGCTGGCTGACCCCAGGCTCTGCATCGATGCCACCTGCGGCAACGGGGGCGACACGGCCTTTCTCTGCCGCCTTGTGGGCAAAGAGGGCCGGGTGCTGGGCTTTGACATCCAGCCGGAAGCCATTGCCTCCACCCGACAGAACCTTGCACGGAAGAGCCTTGCGGCAGAGCTTCACTGCGACAGCCACGCCAACCTCTTACAATATGTACAGCCCGGCACCGTCGATGCCGTGATGTTCAACTTCGGCTGGCTGCCCGGTGCCGACCACGGGGTGTTCTCCCACGCCCAAAGCAGCATCCCGGCGCTGGAAGCTGCCCTCGAGGCCCTGCGGCCCGGCGGGGTGCTCAGCGCTATCCTGTACAGCGGAAAGATCATCGGTTCCGACGAAAAGACCGAGATCCTCCAGTGGATGCGCTCCCGGCCCCTGAAACAGTGCACCGCCCTTGTCTGCAGTTTCGCCAATTGGGCCGATACCGCCCCCTTGCCCTGCTTCCTCCTGAAAAAATAACAAAAACTCTTGCATCTAGGTGGAATTGCTGGTAAAATATAAGTTGTGTGTAATTTTGAAGGGCAGGTTCTGCTCTGTACAACCTCTCCGTCATTGCTACGCAATGCCACCTCTCCTAGTAGGAGAGGCCTTGGCAGAACGGGAAAGCTTTACGCAATGCCAAGGGCTCCCCTACTAGGGGAGCTGTCGAGCGAATGCGAGACTGAGAGGTTGTATAAAGACGAAGCCTGCCCAAGAGCAAGAAACTATGGGAGCTTCCGATGTAAGTGCATCTTTGTTTTGACAAATATCCCCCATCAATTCAGGAGAAATCAATATATGACAAATCGTGAAGAGATCGAGCGCCGCCGGACGTTTGCGATCATCAGCCACCCCGATGCCGGCAAAACGACCCTGACCGAAAAGCTGCTGCTGTACGGTGGAGCCATCAATCAGGCCGGTTCCGTCAAGGGCAAGCAGAGCGCCAAGCACGCCGTGTCCGACTGGATGGACATCGAGAAGCAGCGCGGCATCTCCGTCACCTCTTCTGTCCTGCAGTTCAACTACGCCGGAAAGTGCGTCAACATTCTGGACACCCCGGGCCATCAGGACTTCTCGGAGGATACCTACCGCACCCTGATGGCAGCGGACTCCGCTGTCATGGTCATCGATGCGGCAAAGGGTGTTGAGGCCCAGACCATCAAGCTGTTCAAGGTCTGCACCCTGCGCCACATCCCCATCTTCACCTTCATCAACAAGATGGACCGCGAGGCCCGCGACCCCTTCGAGCTGATGGAGAACATCGAAGAGATCCTTGGCATCAAGACCTACCCCATGAACTGGCCCATCGGCTGCGGCAAGGAGTTCAAGGGCGTGTTTGACCGCAACACCCGCAAGGTGCTGGCTTTCTCCAGCGACGGCCGCGCCAACGGCGTGAAGAAGGTCAACGAGACCGAGGCCGAACTGGGCGATGCCGCACTGGACGAGCTGCTGACCCCCTACTTGCACCAGCAGCTGGTGGACGAGATCGAGCTGCTGGACGGCGCTGCCGAGGAATTTGACCTCGACAAGGTGCTGCGCGGTGAGCTGAGCCCTGTGTTCTTTGGCTCTGCTCTGACCAACTTCGGCGTGGAGCCCTTCCTGGAAAACTTCCTGCGGCTCACCCCCACCCCGCTGGCCCGTGTGGACAGCCTGACCGGCGAGCCGGTGGACCCCTGCCGCGACGAGTTCTCGGCCTTCATCTTCAAGATCCAGGCCAACATGAACAAGGCCCACCGTGACCGCATCGCCTTTATGCGCATCTGCTCCGGCAAGTTCGAGCGCGGCATGGAGGCTTACCACGTGCAGGAGGGCAAGAACATCAAGCTTGCCACCGGCACCCAGCTGATGGCGCAGGACCGCGCCATCGTGGATGAGGCCTATGCAGGCGACATCATCGGCCTGTTCGACCCGGGCATCTTCTCCATCGGCGACACCCTGTGCACCGGCAAAAAGAAGGTCGAGTTTGCGGGCATCCCCACCTTCTCACCGGAGCATTTTGCCCGCATCGAGCAGAAGGATACCATGAAGCGCAAGCAGTTCGTGAAGGGTATGGAGCAGATCGCCCAGGAGGGTGCCATCCAGATCTTCCGCGAAGTCGGCGGCGGCATGGAGGAGGTCGTGGTCGGCGTGGTCGGTGTGCTGCAGCTGGAAGTGCTGGAGTACCGCCTGAACACCGAGTACAACGTGGAGATCCGGATGCAGCAGCTGCCCTTTGAGCAGCTGCGCTGGGTGAAGAACGACCCCGACACCTACAACCTGCGCGACCTGGATCTGACCAGCGATACCAAGGCTGTGGAGGATATGAAGGGCAACCGTCTGCTGCTGTTCACCTCTGATTGGGCCGTCCGCTGGGCTGAGACCCACAACGATACGCTGGAATTGAGCGAGTTCGGCAATATCTGATTGGAAAAAAGAGAGCTGCTGTGCGGAGCTGACTCGCACCGCAGTTCTCTTTTTTATAAAAAGCAAAAAATACAACAAAAGATGCCAGCCTCTGTATGAATGGTTCCCATTGCGGGGAACACTGCTGGCATGGAGGGAAACGTATATGGAAAAACTGAACATTGGCCGCAGCGGCATCGAAGTGCCTTTTCTGGGCATGGGCACCTGGGCCATCGGCGGCGGTAGCTGGTGGGGCGACAACGATGATGCCCTTTCGGTCAAAGCCATCCAGACTGCTGTGGAGCAGGGCATCCGGTGGATCGACACCGCGCCCATCTACGGCCTGTACCACAGCGAGACCGTGGTGGGCGAGGCCCTGAAACACATCGACCGGGACAAGGTGGTGCTCTCCACCAAATGCGGCCTGGAGTGGCGGCATGAAACGCCGGTGCTCCACAAGGTCGTGGACGGCACCGCCGTCTACCGAGACCTCTCGGCGCAGAGCATCATTGAGGACGTGGAGGACAGCCTGCGCCGTTTGGGCACAGACCACCTGGATGTGCTGTACACCCACTGGCAGAGCCCGGACCTCGGCCTCTATCCGCTGGAGGAGACCGTGGAGGCCATGATGAAGCTGAAGGAGCAGGGCAAGATCCGCGCCATTGGTGCGTCCAACGTGACGGCGGATCTCATCCGGGGCTACTGCCGGTACGGCCAGCTGGATGTCATTCAGGAAAAGGACAGCCTGCTGACCCGCCGCATCGAAAAGCAGCTGCTGCCCACCTGCAAGGAGCTGGGCGTGTCCATTCAGGCCTACTCTCCCTTGGAGCAGGGCCTGCTCACCGGCAAGGTGACGATGGACACCACCTATCCCGAGGGCAGCACCCGGAACACGAACCCCTGCTTCCAGCCTGCCCGCCGGGCACAGGCCATCCACCTGCTGGACAGCTGGGGCGACCTCTGCGAGAAGTACCACTGCACCAAGGCGCAGCTGGTCATCGCCCTGACGGCCCGGATGATCCCCGGCCTGCACGTCCTGTGCGGTGCACGGACGCCCGAGCAGGCCATCGACAACGCCGGTGCGCTCCACATCACGCTGGAAGGCGCCGACGCCGTCCAGATGAAGTGGGACGTGGACGCCATCTCCTGAAGCTTTTCTATAACAAAAGGGACTGCTGCGCTGCAGCAGTCCCTTTTGTATTTTCCTCACCCGTTCTCCTTCCAGAACAGCCCTCCGCTGGTCTGGAACAGGGGCCACGGGTTCACGCTCTTGCTGCCGAGCTTGAAGTCCATCGTCATCTCCTCGC
>OIJX01000482.1_pt1 | contig 7536 bp, 4 predicted proteins | sample 1583661 | NCBI WGS metagenome assembly OIJX01 (sample SAMN02674605, study PRJEB24791) | human gut metagenome, SKBSTL067 | isolation source: stool | host: Homo sapiens | place: USA
GTGTGACTTGAAATGCTCCTCGCAAGGTGTCGTTTGCTTCGTCACAAAAGACGTAGCTCCTCCAATAGTCCTTTTTGTAGCGGCCTTCGCCAATCGGTGTCGAGAAGATGTCAAAACCATCAGGGGAGCATTGTTCTCGACAGTATTCCTGCATGATCGCCAGTGCTTTGTCGACCAGGAAGTCCGTGCAGATCACGAAATCACGAATCGAGCACTCAATGAGACCGGCCTCCGACGTTACTCGGCACTTGAGCAAATCCTGAATGCCGTCGGAGCAGTGACACACCGCGTTAAGAAGCGAAAACGGATTGACACACTTATCGGCTTTGAATGTCTTCACAAATCCCCAATAGTCATCGTGGTCGTCGTCCTCGTCGCTGTCCCATAGTTCGTGAACCTCAATGCATCGGAAACAATCGACCGCTGCGTAGAAGTCGAGCACCTGCTGTTGTTTCTCGTGCGGGAAATGGATAAGCACCTCATGGTGTTCATCGTCACAATCGCCGTAGAGCTTCAGGAAGAAATCCGTCCGCGCCTTTCCGTTTTCAACAAAGATCGGGTATTCAGCTCGGATGTCATCCACTTTGAGCGTGACGCCGTGCACACGGAACTTTTGATTGCGAAAGTCCTCAACTTTGAGGTTCTCGCCTTCGACGATATGCATCACAGGCTCGTACTTGGAGTTCAGCGCCTTCATCAGGTCATCGACATTGGTAAACCAAGGCATTTTCTCTTTCCCGGCTATGCCGGCTCCTCTCTTCTCATAACCGTTCGCTCGCATGAGCTGACGGTGTTCAAATATTTCGTTGACGGAGATCGTAAGAGTGGATGCGACAGACTGCGTCGCATTGCAACGAAAGCAGCGATCAGGTAAAACAATTGCACATCAATAGATCAACGAACGCTCCGTGCGTCAATCGTTGACGCACCGAGACTTATTCTGCACTTGTCGAATTTCACGAAATAAATAATGAGAAAGTGCAGTATGTCTGATCGCGCCACGTCTTTGAACCTGAACAATTCCAACATCGGGCACTCCGTCGTCAACCTTTGGATGCTGCGATTGCTGTGCAACGGTGACTTGTGGGCAAAAGTAGCCCGCAACGACATGTACTCCCACGACGCCTTGCCGAAGTTCTTCTGGGGACTCAAACTTCGTCGTCACCTGCATCTGGGAGCATTGATTCTCAACAATGAGAAGTTCTTCAAAACCGGCGCCGTCAAAGACATCAAAGCGGTTACAGACATCGAGATGGAACTCGATGAAGATGCTGTCATTGCTCCCGAAAAGCGCATCCGATATTTGATCGAAGAAGTCTGGCCTCAATACAACTTTATCGACGGATTGATGCCTTTCCTGACAGCGCAACCCCGTCATCCGGAAACCATCGGCGCATACTGCCGCCCTTTTCTCGGCCATCCGTTTACCGCCAAGTTGTTGGAAAACGGCATGCCGCGTGCCCTGAGCCGTGAACTGCGGTATTTGGAATCGGCCTGCTCCGACGAGCTCTCCGCTTTGCCTGAAGCCTTTGCCGCCAACCTTCGTCTGCTTCAGGAGAACTTCAAGCTCTCGAATCTGGAAACCCGCATTCTCGCCTTCGTCTACTGTGCCCGTGATGTGAAGCTCGTCAACCAACTGCTGTGCGATCTGTTCGACTACGGAGAGCAAGGCATGACACTCGTCATCGATACGCTCTCTCTGGCTCTGAACGCTGATCGCGAGGACGTCAAGAAGGCCCTTGCCGCCGAAGGAAAGCTTGTTTCCATCGGTCTTCTGGATTACGGTGAATCGGGCGACGAATTTTGCGAGCAGATTGTTCCGGGTGCCGTGCTGTCTCCTTCAACCTTAAGCGTGAAACTGTCCTTGTCCAAATTGCTGCAGGAGTCGTTTTTGCCTGCACCCGAACCGACCTTGAGCGTCGATCACTTTCCGCATCTGCCGATCGTGAGCCGCGTTCTTCTCCCCTACCTCAAGTCTGCCGTAGCCGGCGAGCGCAAAGGCGTCAACATCCTCTTTTACGGACCTCCGGGCAGTGGCAAAACGGAACTTACGCGTGTCATTGCCAAGGAACTGGGACTCACCGGTTACGAAGTGCAGTTCGCCGAAAAGGAAACGCGAAAGAAGGAGGAGCGTACCTCTCGACTGAAGTTCTGGAAGGCTGCGGGCAACGTCCTTTCGCAAACCAATACCAATCTTCTGGTGATTGACGAAGCCGAAGACGTCTTCAATGACTTGGGATCGTTCTTTTTCAGCGGACGCACAAACAAGGGAGAAATCAACCGTCTTCTGGAAGAAAATCCGGTCGTCACGCTTTGGACCGCCAATTCGATTCGCAACATTGATCCCGCCATGCTGCGGCGCTTCAATATGGTGATTGAAGTGAAGTCGCCGGGGCTTGCCTATCGACGCGAGATGATCGACAAGGCGTTTGATCACCGAGTCTCGAAGAGCACGACGGAGAGGCTTGCCTTGACGGAAAACTTGTCGAGCGCCGTGATTCGATCGATTTCGGACATCGTCCGTGAAACCGGCAAAACATCCGAGTCTCCTTCTGAGGACGAGATCATCGAGATGGCAGACCAGATGCTCAAGGCGCAGCACATGGGCCGTGTGGTTGACAACAATACGATGCTGCCGGAGCTCTACAAACCGCAGTTCGTCAATTCCGAACTGGACCTGAATCACCTTCTCGAAGGTCTGCGTACTGCCGGCTGCGGGCGTCTTTGCATCTACGGGCCTCCGGGCACGGGTAAGTCGGCTTATGCGGCGTACGTTGCTCGGGAACTCGGCATTCCGCTGATGCGCAAAACCGGCGCAGAACTTACGAGCTGCTACGTGGGCGTAACGGAAAAGCTCATTGCCGACGCCTTTGAGACGGCGCAGCGCGACGGTGCTTTGCTTTTGCTCGATGAGGTGGATTCGTTCCTTCGTGATCGCCAGGCGACTCGGTACAGCTGGGAAGTCACGGCCGTCAACGAAATGCTGGCTCAGATGGAACGCTACAGCGGTTACTTCATCGCAACCACGAATCTGAAGGACGACCTCGATCCGGCTTGCCTGCGGCGTTTTGATCTGAAGACGAAGTTTGACTACCTGCGTCCTGAGCAAGCGCTGGCAATGGCACAGGCATATGCCGGCAAGCTTGGGATTTCTGATGATGCGAACGTGCTTGATCACGTTGCGGATTTTGGAAATCTGACGCCGGGAGACTTTGCAGCGGTGAGCCGTCAAGCGACGTTCAGGAAGGTTTCGGGGGTCGAGGACTTTGTGGAGCGATTGGCGGCCGAGTCAAATCTTAAGGCTGCCGGGATGGGAAATCCGAAACGGTGGATTTTGTAGCGGGGTGTGTTGGTTGGTGCAAGTTAATCAAAGATAGCTTGAGTTTCTTGCATCAACTAACTCTCTCCCCCAGATCAACTACCGATTTGGCTGGGAAAGCCATACCGTCTGCACCAGTTCAAAGTACGCCTGTGCATGCAAACTAAACCCGACAGCTGCAACAACCGTCGGGTTTGTCTTGCTGACTTTATCCGGCCTTGAGACGGTTCTTGCAAGCGAATCGTCCATAGCCCAGAACAAAGTTATTTCGTGAACTTCACCGTATCAAAGGCGGCGATCGGTTTTCCGTCAACCTTGGTGAAGAGATAGAGCTCGGAGTCAACGCCGGCAAACGAGAACGCAGCAGCACCCTTCACCGGGAACGTGATCACGGCATCTTTAAGACCATCAGCATCAACGTCTTTGAAAACAACCTTGGCAGGCTTGGCCATTTCCTTGTTGAGCTCGATGCTACCGTCCGGATAAGGAGAACCGAAGAAGGTCGCCTTTTGGTCGATCTTCGTGGCATCAAAGCCCTTTGCCGAGTACAGAACTACATCCACTGTACCCTTGTCAGCCTGCGAAAGCGTCGGCTTGGTGATTGCGATCACGTGCGTATTGAGCTTCTGAACCAGTGCAGCGGCTTCACCGAGCGATTGATTGAATGCACCGACGTTCCAAGTGTGCAGATACTCGCGGGCCTTTTCACGATCTACCTTGGCAAGTTTTGCGGCATTAGCTTGCGCAAGCATGGCGGCTTGCGTCTTTTCCTTTTCTGCCGTATTGCGAATCTTCATGAACTCATTGCGTGCCGGTGCCATCCAGTCAAGGAAGAACTGCTGGGCAAGGAACGTATAAATCGGACGATCAGCCGACCAACTGACCTGCTCAGGCGTTGCATGGAATTGGGCTCGAGTACCGACTTCAGGCGTCATATACGTCTGAGCCATAGCGGGACCGGCAAGCGGGAAAGCCGGGGTATAAAGCTGTTCGGACGGACGTCCGGCCGTACGCCAAGCCATGGTGAGCAGCGGATCCTTGGCAAGCTTGAACACGACGGAGTCAAACGTACCGATGTTGCAGATGTCCTGCATCGTTTCATGGTGCCAACCGGTCTGACGCTTTTCAAACTTCGAATGACCGCGCATGAATGTCTGCACGTCTTCAACCGTGTATTTCTTCGGTGCGGGCAGATAAGCCGGATAATCGTTCGTGTCCTTGTATTCCTTGCCCGTCACCATTTCCAGAAGCGTAAAGACGCGCTCTTTATTGCGCGGGAAGACACGACGAGCTTCAGGTTGGTAAGCCTCGCGGAATGAGAAGTCAGAGTAGTCCCCTGCCTTGGCAGGCTTATAAGCGCCCATTTCAATGGCGTGCTCAATCAGGTCGGGAGAGGCGATTACATTGGGATCCTTGAGGTCTACCTTGTCAAACGCAAACGCATTGGCAATAAAAGCGATTTCATTGTCGCCGACCTTACGAGCCAGGTAACGGTGACCGCGAAGCAGCGAAATCTGCCAGGCTTCGTTGCGATCGGCGATCGTGTAGGTGCGGCCCATGTGGAAGTAGCCGTACTTCTTCATCAAGTCGATGACAATGTCGACGCCTTCACGAGCAGAGTTGGCGCGTTCTGCAACGATGCGACGGATGCCGTAACCGATGCCGCCGTCGTTGACTTTCTGATCCTTTTCAATCGTGATGTTGCAATTGTTGGAGACAACCACAACACCCTTTTCATTGATGAAGCCGTCAGAGAAACTCGAGCCTTCCGGAGCCAACGTCTGCGTCCACCAGAAGCCAAGCGTGTGCTTGACCTGCGGGATCTTGGCGGCCGACGGTTCGAACTCGATCATTTCACCCGCCTTGTGATCGGCGGCTGGAACCCAGTATTGATTGGTAATAATGCGGCGATCGTTGTCTTCATTGTGCCCAATGAGAATTTCTCCGGTTGCCGACGCATCTTTGCCGACAATAACCGTAAAGCAGGCTTGAGACGGAAGACTGATCGAAGCGATGGCCGCACCAATTGAGAGAGCCAGAATGGATTTGGAAAAGCGCATGTTTTTGCTCCTTAGGTTGTCACGGCTCAAAAACTTTCACGGCACCCGGTGCGTCGGATTTCTTAAGCCGCTCAATGCAGTTTAGACGAGATTTCGTTCAAAAATTTTGAGTCCATCCCATAGCGTTGTTCCCGATAAAGCATCAGTGTGCAGATCAATACCGCCGTCATGCAACCTACTAGACGATATACATCTTTTCAGTTAGTGCATTACGCACTGCTCTCAGCTCCTATCTTCCACCGGATCCTGGCATGGCCACCTCCCTCAACTTCGTCTGTTTGTACTTCATGAGAGATGGCGTAACCACAACTTTTCTATTGCCAGACCTTTGAAAGCCGTCAGCCCATTTTTGAACAACGTCTCAAAAGTCGAGACCAAAAGCGACTTGCCGAAGCGCCTCGGGCGAGAAAAAAAGCTTATCGTCGTTCTCCGCCAACCTGCAGACCATCTCCGTTTTGTCAACGTAAATTGCATTTGAGTCTAGCAACGCAGGAAAATCGGAGCGGCCCAAAGGCAACTGCTGAAAGAGATTGACCATATATTGAGTGGAGAACTGAATTTCTCTGATCTTCAATTAACTGCCGATTGTAGCGGTCAGAGTCAGGCCGAATATGATAGAAGACACCGCTTCAAGATTTCATGGGCAGTAGAATGCTCGCACCCTGTTTCGGAAACGCCATGTCGCTCGCCTGCGCTCCCATTCTTTCACTACGACGCACTTTCTTTGTCGTCGCTTGTACGTTCGTCGGATCCTTAGCCTCCCTCAACTCCTTTGCCTGGGACCTGACGATCCTGCACGTCAACGACGTACATTCGGCGGCAGCCGGCGTCAATGACCGCGGCCCCGTCTACGACGACACCAACGCAGTGGGTGGCCTTGCACGCGTTACGGCATTTGTAGCCGACGAAAAAGCAAAAGCGAAGGTCCAAGGCAAAGCCGTGCTGGCGCTCGATGCCGGCGACTTTTGGCAGGGGACTCACTTTTTCAGAACGGGCGGCATGCCTTGGGCGCGGGAAGCCATGCGGCGAATGCCCTGGGACGCGGTGACACTCGGCAACCACGAATTCGACCTAGGATGCGAAACACTTGCTCAGTATGTGAAGGCCCTTCCCTTCCCGGTTCTCGCCGCGAATCTTGAAAAGAATCCCGCCTGCCCGCTCTCAACCACACCGCTTCCTGCAACCGTCGTAAAGGATTTCGGCGGCGTCAAGGTCGGCATCATCGGTCTGGTCAACGACGAAGGAAAGGATATTTCCGAAGCCTGCCCCAACACGGATTTTGCCAACCGTACCAAGGCGCTAGAGCGTGCCGCGGCGGAACTCGAAAAAGCGGGCGTCACGCACATCATCGCGGTGACGCATGTGGGCTACGAAGCCGATCAGGCGCTTGCCCGCGCTGTGTCTGCCATCGACGTGATCGTCGGAGGCCACACCCACAGCGTTCTCGGTGACCATCCGCATTCGGAAGGTCCATACCCAACGGTCATCTCGCATGTCGACGGCTCGAAGACGCTCGTGGTACAGGCGGGGCGCTCGACACGCTATCTCGGACGGCTCACGGTTTCTTTTGACGACGCGGGCCGTATCGTACATTTTAGTGGCGACCTCGAAGAACTCGTACCAAGCCTTCGTCGCGACGAATCAATGCACGAATTCGTAGTCCAGTCAATTGAGGCCATTCGCGCCGATCAGGAGCGTTTCGTGGGCGTCAACACGTCAACGCTTCCTGACGGACTCGATCCTTGTCGTGAAGGCGACTGCCTCTCGGGAATGGCAACCGCCGACGCGTTTCTCGCCTGGGGGCGCTCCCGAGGTGCAGTCGCAGCGATTTTAAACGGCGGTGCCGTACGAGCCGCCATGCCCATCGGCCCCGTCACCCACGCCGATCTGCTCGATATTCACCCCTTCGGGAACCGTATTCAGGTGGCCGACGTCTCGGGCGTAGTACTCCGGGAGGCGCTTGAACACGGTCTCTCGGAACCCAACGTAATTGGTCCGAGACTCCTGCAAACTGCGGGACTTCGCTATCGACTGAATCCTGCGGCCCCCGTGGGCAAACGCATCGTGTCCGCTGAAATACGCACGAAAGAAGGAATCTGGGCGCCGATTGTGCCTGAGAATGTCTATCGCATCAGATCGGAAGAGCGTCGTGTAGGG
>OIJX01000489.1_pt1 | contig 7466 bp, 4 predicted proteins | sample 1583661 | NCBI WGS metagenome assembly OIJX01 (sample SAMN02674605, study PRJEB24791) | human gut metagenome, SKBSTL067 | isolation source: stool | host: Homo sapiens | place: USA
TGCCCTATCTGGAAAGCATCCGTCAGCTGAAGTGGGAACTGGGAAAAGACGCCTTGTGCGTACACCTTACTTATGTCCCCTACCTGGCAGCTGCCGGTGAGCTGAAGACCAAGCCCACCCAGCACTCCGTAAAGGAACTGCAAAGTGCCGGTATCCAACCCGATGTCCTCGTACTGCGTACGGAACATGAGTTGAGTACCACCCTGCGCAAGAAAGTGGCTCTGTTCTGCAATGTGGACGAAAATGCCGTGGTGCAGAGCATTGACGCGCCTACCATCTACGAGGTGCCCATCTTGATGCAGAGCCAGGGACTGGACGTTACCATTTTGAAGAAAATGGGACTTCCCGTCGGCGACACTCCGGGACTGGGACCGTGGCGCGCTTTCCTCGAACGCCGTCACAAAGCCGAAGAGACTGCCCCGCTGCACATCGCATTGGTGGGCAAATATGACTTGCAGGATGCCTACAAGTCCATCCGCGAGGCCCTTTCACAAGCAGGAACCTACAATGACCGCAAAGTATCGGTAGACTTCGTGAACAGTGAAAAGCTGACTGACGAGAATGTGGCAGAAGCCCTGAAAGGCATGGCAGGCGTACTTATCGGTCCAGGCTTCGGCGAACGCGGCGTTGCCGGCAAGTTCGTAGCCATCAAATATGCGCGTACGCACGACATCCCCACCTTCGGTATCTGTCTGGGTATGCAGTGCATCGCCATTGAATTTGCCCGTAATGTACTGGGCTACGCCGATGCCAACTCACGTGAGATGGATGAAAAGACACCGCACAATGTTATCGACATCATGGAAGAGCAGAAGTCCATCACCAATATGGGTGGAACCATGCGTCTGGGTGCCTATGAATGTGTTCTGCAGAAAGGCAGCAAGGCATACGAGGCATACGGTACCGAGCATATCCAGGAGCGTCACCGCCACCGCTACGAATTCAACAACAGCTTCAAGGAGGCCTACGAAGCAGCAGGCATGAAGTGTGTGGGTATAAACCCCGAATCGGATCTGGTAGAAATTGTCGAGATTCCCGCATTGAAGTGGTTTGTCGGTACCCAGTTCCATCCCGAATACAGCAGTACGGTATTGCATCCGCACCCGCTGTTCGTAGCATTCGTGAAGGCCGCCATTGAAAATGAAAACGAAAAGAAATAATTTGTAATAAGTAATTTGTAATCAACAAAGAATGGATAAAAATACCATCACAGGTCTTGTTCTGATAGCGATATTGTTAGTAGGTTTCAGCTTTCTGAGCCGTCCCAGCCAGGAGCAGTTGGAAGCACAGCAACGTTACTACGACTCCATAGCCCAGGTGCAACAGCGCGAAGCCGACTTGAAAGCCAAGGCGGAAGCAGCCCTGGCCAACGAAAGCGGAGCGGAAGCAAGCGTTGACTCCACTGCCCTCTTCTTCGACGCCCGTCAAGGAACCAACTCGCAGGTAACCATCCAGAACAACCTGGCAGAAATAACCGTAGATACAAAAGGCGGGCGCATAGCTTCGGCCACGCTGAAGGAATACATGGGACAAGACAAGACGACCCCCGTCACACTGTTCAGCGGCAATGACGCTTCCATGAATTTCCTCTTTTACAACAAGAAAGAGACTATCCAGACGGAAGACTATTATTTCACCGCAGTAAACCGTACGGACAGTACCGTCACCATGCGTTTGTCGGCAGACAGCAACAGCTATATCGACTTTACATATCGCATGCACAATGACACATACCTGATAGACTTTACTATCCAGGCTGTCAATATGGAAGGCAAGCTGGCCGCCACCAACAATTATGTGGACATCGAGTGGTCTCAGCGTGCCCGTCAGATAGAGAAGGGTTACACCTACGAGAACCGTCTGGCTGAGCTGACTTACAAAATCGCCGGAGAGGGTACCGATTATCTGTCCGCCAACAAGAACGACGAAAAGGAAGTTCCGGAACGCCTGGACTGGATTGCTTTCAAGAACCAGTTCTTCTCTTCAGTATTTTTGGCAGATGCCGACTTTGAAAAGACCAAACTGAGTTCCAAGATGGAGACTCAAGGCAGCGGCTACATTAAGGACTATTCTGCGGAGATGAGCACGAAGTTCGACCCTGCTGGCAAGGAACCTACCCAGCTGTTCTTCTACTTCGGCCCCAATCACTACAAGACCCTGACCGCACTCGACAAGGGGCGTGACGAGAAGTGGGAGCTGAACCGTCTGGTCTATCTGGGCTGGCCGCTCATCCGCTGGATAAACAAATGGTTCACCATCAACATCTTCGACTGGTTGTCCAGTTGGGGGTTGAGCATGGGTATCGTACTGTTGTTCATGACGTTAATCGTAAAAGCTGTAGTATTCCCCGCAACGTGGAAAACCTACATGTCCTCTGCCAAGATGCGCGTACTGAAACCGAAAATCGACGAGATAAACAAGAAGTACCCCAAGCAGGAAGATGCCATGAAGAAGCAGCAGGAAGTGATGGGCCTCTACAGCCAGTACGGAGTCAGTCCGATGGGCGGATGTCTGCCGATGCTGATACAGTTCCCTATCTTGATGGCCTTGTTCATGTTCGTGCCGAGTGCCATTGAACTCCGCCAGCAGAGCTTCTTGTGGGCAGACGACCTTTCCACTTACGATGCGTTCATCAACTTCCCGTTCCATATCCCGTTCCTGGGAAGCCACCTCAGCTTGTTCTGCCTGCTGATGACGGTTACCAACATATTGAACACGAAGTACATGATGCAGCAACAGGATACGGGTGCCAATCCGCAGATGGCTGCCATGAAGTGGATGTCATACCTGATGCCTATCATGTTCCTCTTCATATTGAACGACTATCCTTCGGGATTGAACTATTACTACTTCATCTCTACGTTAGTCAGTGTGGTAACAACGCTCATCATGCGCAAGACAACCAATGAGGAAGCCCTTCTTGCTCAGTTGGAAGCCAACAAGAAAGACCCGAAGAAGATGAAGAAAACCGGTTTCGCCGCTCGTCTGGAAGCCATGCAGAAACAGCAGGAACAGATGATGAAAGAAAAACAGAACAAAAAGTAGTAAGACTACCGTTCAAGATATTCTTTTGCAGAAAGCCGGACAATGACATTTGCCCGGCTTTCTTATCCTTACACCAACGAAAAAATTCACAGACTCTAAATTATGCAGACTAAATACACCTACAAACAAATCTGGCTCATAGCCTACCCTATCCTAATCAGCCTCCTTATGGAGCAGATGATAGGTATGACGGACACCGCCTTCCTCGGACGTGTAGGCGAAGTCGAGTTGGGAGCATCTGCCATCGCCGGTGTCTTCTATATGGTCATCTTCATGGTTGCCTTCGGTTTCAGCATCGGGGCACAGATACTCATTGCCCGGCGCAACGGCGAACGGCAGTATAAGGAAATCGGTGACTTGTTCTATCAGGGCATCTATTTCCAAGTCGGGATGGCGACAGTCATGTTCCTGCTGTCCTATTGCTTCTCGCCGATTATCCTGAAACGCATCGTAGCCTCGGAACATATCTACGAAGCAGCCACCAGCTACCTGCACTGGCGTGTATTCGGTGCCTTCTTCTCGTTCAGCGCAGTCATGTTCCGTGCCTTTTTCTTGGGAACCACCCAGACCAAGACACTGACACTGAACTCTATCGTCATGGTGTTGAGCAATGTTGTATTCAACTATATCCTGATTTTCGGTAAATTCGGTTTTCCTGCACTCGGCATTGCCGGAGCCGCCATCGGCTCCTCATTGGCCGAGCTGGTTTCGCTGTTATTCTTCATCCTCTATACCCGTAGCCGTATCGACTGCTGCAAGTACGGGCTGGACCGTATTCCGAAGTTCCGGCTGGACGTATTGAAACGGATGCTGAACGTCTCTTTCTGGACCATGATACAGAATTTCTTCTCCCTCTCCACCTGGTTCTTGTTCTTCCTTTATGTGGAGCATCTGGGAGAGCGCTCGCTGGCAGTGACCAACATTGTCCGCAACGTGTCCGGCATACTGTTCATGGTACTCATGGCGTTTGCCTCTACCTGCGGGTCACTGGTCAGCAACCTTATCGGTGCAGGCCACTCCGATTGCGTGGCAGGCACTATCCGGCAGCACGTACGCATAGCCTACGTTTTCGTACTTCCGCTGGCATTGCTTTTCGCGCTGTTCCCCAAGCTGATTCTGGGAATTTATACCGACATACCCGACCTGCAGGACGCTGCCGTGCATTCGCTTTGGGTGATGTGCTCCACCTATCTGTTCCTGGTTCCTGCCAATGTCTATTTCCAGGCAGTTTCCGGAACCGGCAATACGCGTACTGCATTGGGCATGGAGCTGGCAACGCTGGTCATCTACACAGCCTATATCACCTACATTATTCTGATTCTGCAACTCGACGTGGCCATCTGCTGGACCTCGGAAATGGTTTATTCCAGCTTTATTCTCATTTTCTGCTGGCTATATATCAAACGTGGGAATTGGCAAGGAAGGAAAATTTAGTATCTTTGCATTGAAATAACTGAAACAAAAAGCATATATGAAACAAGTAAATCTACTACTTATGTCAGCAGCCATGACATTGGCCTCTTGCGGAGGCACAAAAGATGCCGGACAGCAGCAGGACGCAGCAACGCTCATCCAGCGGTCGGACATCAAGATTGAAGGAAAGCGTATGACACCCGAGGCACTCTGGGCGATGGGACGCATCGGCAGTGTGGCCGTATCCCCCGACGAAAAGCAAATTGCCTACACGGTATCCTATTACAGCGTGCCCCAGAACAAGAGTAACAGCGAAGTCTTCGTCATGAATGCCGACGGTAGTGACAATACCCAGATAACGCATGACGCCTGGCAAGAAGGACAGCCCACGTGGTTTAAGGACGGCAAGAAGCTTGCCTTCCTTTGCAACGAAAGCGGCAGCAGCCAGGTATGGGAAATGAATCCCGACGGCAGCGGACGCAAGCAGCTGACTCAATACGAGGGAGACATCGAAGGGTTCTCTTTCTCGCCCGACGGCAAGAAACTCCTTTTCATTGCCCAGGTAAAGACCGTGAAGAGTACGGCAGACAAACATCCGGACCTTCCTAAAGCCACCGGCATCATCGTTACCGACCTGATGTACAAGCATTGGGACGAATGGGTGACTACTGCTCCCCATCCGTTCGTTGCCGATTTCGACGGCAATGCCATCAGCAATGTCACTGATATTCTTGAGGGAGAGCCATACGAAAGCCCGATGAAGCCCTGGGGCGGTATCGAGCAGCTGGCATGGAGCCCGTCTTCTGATAAGGTGGCCTATACATGCCGTAAGAAAACCGGACTGGCGTATGCCATTTCCACCAACTCCGACATTTATATCTACGACCTTGCCTCCAAGGAAACCAAAAACATCACGGAAGAAAACAAGGGATATGATACGAATCCCCAATACTCTCCCGACGGCAAATACATCGCCTGGCAGAGCATGGAGCGTGACGGCTACGAAGCCGACTTGAACCGCTTGTTTATCATGAACCTCGAGACCGGCGAGAAACGTTTTGTAAGCAAAGCTTTCGAATCGAACGTGGACGCCTTCTTGTGGAACAAAGATTCCCGGAGCATCTACTTCATCGGTGTATGGCATGGCGAGACACAGATTTACAACATCGACCTTGTCGGAAACGACAAGCTTACCCAGCTCACCGACGGCATGCACGACTATGCTTCGCTTGCCCTTTGCGGAAACAAGATTATCGCCAAACGCCATTCCATGAGCATGGGCGACGAAATCTATGCCGTAAACAGTGCACGCAACGGCGACGCTTTTGCAGAAGCAGTGCAACTGACCACAGAGAACAAGCAGATTTACGACCAGCTGGAGATGGGTAAAGTGGAAGCCCGCTGGATGAAGACCACCGACGGCAAGCAGATGCTGACCTGGGTGATTTATCCTCCGCAGTTCGACCCTAACAAGAAGTACCCCACCCTCCTCTTCTGTGAAGGTGGTCCTCAGAGTCCCGTCAGCCAGTTCTGGAGCTACCGTTGGAATTTCCAGATTATGGCAGCAAACGATTATATCATTGTAGCTCCCAACCGTCGTGGTCTTCCGGGCTTCGGTGTAGAGTGGAACGAAGCCATCAGCGGTGATTATGGCGGCCAGTGCATGAAGGACTACTTCACTGCCATTGACGAAATGGCCCAGGAACCTTTCGTTGACAAAGACCGCCTGGGTTGCGTAGGTGCCAGCTTCGGAGGTTTTTCCGTATATTGGCTTGCCGGACACCATGACAAACGCTTCAAGGCATTCATCGCACACGACGGTATCTTCAACATGGAAATGCAATATCTGGAAACGGAAGAGAAATGGTTTGCCAACTGGGATATGGGCGGTGCTTATTGGGAAAAGAACAACGCTACGGCACAACGCACTTTTGCCAACTCCCCGCATCTCTTCGTCGACAAATGGGACACCCCTATCCTCTGCATCCACGGAGAAAAGGACTTCCGCATCCTTGCCAACCAGGCAATGGCCGCCTTCGATGCAGCCGTGATGCGTGGCGTTCCTGCCGAACTGCTTATCTATCCGGACGAAAACCACTGGGTACTGAAACCTCAGAATGGCGTGCTGTGGCAACGTACCTTCTTTGAATGGCTGGACAAATGGTTGAAGCCGGCTAAGTAAAGCCCCTCAAAAACGATAAAAACAAATAGTCCCGGATTCTTTGTCAAGAATCCGGGACTATTTGTTTTTATTGTACACCGCCCGATTCATTTTTTATGACTATAATTTGGGCAGTTCAAATAAAGTCAATACATTTGCTTTATGCACACTCCGAAGAAGTGTAAACAATATGTCCTAATATAACCCGATAAAAGATGAATGAAAATTGGCCTGAGATTGTGGAAACACTGATACCGTATTTTGAAACAAATTCGGTAGAAGGTGATTACCAGCGGGAAATAGAGAACTGCTTGAAATTTCTTGGATGGAAAAAGACCAATGGAACAATGGTATCCCAGTATACATTACCGATAGGCAATAGCAACTCCATACGCCCGGACATTGTACTTTGGCGAAAGAACGAACATGATACACAATCCCCCGTACTCCCAATTGAAATAAAACGTCCGTCTAATATACGAAATGAAAGACAAGAAAATCAACTGATGTCGTATATGCGCCAGTTGAAACTTAATGTCGGATTATATATAGGAGAAAAGATACAACTTTACTATGACATTCCCAATGATGGAGAGAATCCCATTTGTGTATTTACAGCGGAAATTAAAAAAGAAGATACAATCCGATTTAACAGACTGTACCTTCCATATTTTATACACTTAATTTCTTTTCAGCCAGAACACTGGAAATCACAAATAGTATAATGCATGCAACAATATAAAATGCGCATTCTCCAATTCCTATATAGAGTCCGCTATGGATTCCCATAAGTCCGTATTTGGCAAACAGATTGTAAATATATTCCACAATTCCATTGATCACAAAG
>OIJX01000502.1_pt1 | contig 7332 bp, 6 predicted proteins | sample 1583661 | NCBI WGS metagenome assembly OIJX01 (sample SAMN02674605, study PRJEB24791) | human gut metagenome, SKBSTL067 | isolation source: stool | host: Homo sapiens | place: USA
TCTTTCCCTACACGACGCTCTTCCGATCTGAATATGTCATCAACCAGCCCTACGCGCTGGCTGTGCAGGTCAACGGCGAGACCGTGGGCTATGTGGCCAACGAGGATGTCTTCGACACAGCCCGCGAGGACGTGATGGAGCGTATCAGCTACGCAGGCTCCGATAAGACGGAGCTGACCATCGAGCCGAGCTATACCATTGCCGTCGCCCATCATATGCTGGATGAGAACGAGATGGCCGACGCCATCATCCAGAGCGCAGGCGACCAGATCGGCGAGGGCACGGCCCTGTATCTGGACGGTGAGCTGACAGCGGTATGCAGCGACGGCGATGCACTGCGCGCGTACTTCACCAGCCGTCTGGAACCCTACGAAGTCCCCGATGACCCCAACGTGAGCGTGGGATTCAACAAGCAGGTCACACTGGAGGACGGCCTTTACTTCAAGGACAGCCTACAGGATTATGCGGACGTCGAGAAGGAGCTTTCCGGCGTCAAGCAGGCCCAGAAGGTGTACACGGTCAAGACCGGTGACACGCTCTGGGACATTGCCCATAAGAATGACCTGACCTTCCGGGAGCTGTGTGCGCTCAATACGAACTTCAAGGGCGAGCCGCTGAACGAAAAATCCAGCATCCGTGAGGGCGATGAGCTGATCGTCACCAAGGAAGAAGTGGCCCTCGAGGTGCGGATCACCCGCATCGAGACCCGGGAGGAGGAGGTCGACTTCGCCATCGAAACGACCAAATCCAACGAATATACGAAGGGCACCACCAAGGTGCTGCAGGAAGGCCAGAACGGCCTGCGCCGCGTGACCTTCCAGAACGTCTACGATACGAACAATGTCCTCGTGGAGCAGACCATCCTCTCCACCGAGGTCATCAAGGAGCCGGTGAATAAAAAGGTGGTGCAGGGCACCAAGAAGGTGAAGTCCAGCACCAAATTCATCACCGGCAGCGGCCAGTTCATCTGGCCTGTGCCGAATTACCGCTACTGCTCGCGCTGGTATGGCGGACGCCACCGGGGCGTGGATATCTGTGCCCCGGCGGGTACGCCCATCTACGCCTCCGCAGGCGGCACCGTCACCAAGGCAGGTTACAACAAGGCCGGTGCGGGCACGGGCTATGGCTACTCGGTCATCATCAACCACGGCGGCGGCTACAGCAGCGTGTATGCACACTGCCTGTCCCTGACCATCAGCGCAGGCCAGACCGTCAAGCAGGGCCAGCTCATCGGCTATCTGGGCAGCACGGGCCGTTCCACCGGCAACCACTGCCACTTTGAGATCCGTCTCAATGGTTCGTACATTCCCCCGCAGAACGTGTTCCCGGGGAGAAAATAATTCTATAAAAAGGAGAAATTCATTATGGCTACTCCTCACATCAGCGCCGAAAAGGGCGATTTCGCAAAGACTGTCCTGATGCCGGGCGACCCCCTGCGCGCAAAATTCATTGCAGACACCTTCCTGAAGGATGTCCGTCAGGTGACGGGCGTGCGCGGGATGCTGGGCTTCACCGGTACCTACGAGGGCCGTCCCATCAGTGTGATGGGCAGCGGCATGGGAATGCCCTCCATCGGCATCTACTCCTACGAGCTGTACAAGTTCTACGATGTGGACAACATCATCCGCATCGGCTCTGCCGGCAGTTACACCGACAAAGCCAAGCTGTTCGATGTGGTGCTGGCCGCCGGTGCCGTGAGCGAGAGCAATTATGCCCGGGTCCAGAGCGGCTTTGAGGGAGACCTCACCCTGCCCAGCCAGACCCTGAACGACAAGCTGCGTGCTTCTGCCGCAAAGCAGGGCATCCCCCTGATCGAGGGCAACATCCATTCCTCCGATGTGTTCTATCGCCAGCCCTCCGATGAAAAGCCCACCTACTGGGAAAAGCTGCGGGATGAGCGCGGCTGCCTGTGTGTGGAGATGGAGAGCTTTGCCCTCTTCGCCAACGCTCAGGTTCTGGGCAAGAACGCCGCCTGCCTGCTGACCATCTCCGACAGCTTCGTCTCCCCGGAGATCACCACCGCCGAGCAGCGTCAGACCAGCTTCACCAACATGATGAAGGTCGCACTGGGCGCGGAGTACTGATTTGCATTCACAAAAAGGGTTGTTGTCACACGACAACAACCCTTTTGTGTTTTAAGTGTCACTATAATGTCCGAAACAGGATGCGATAATGATATTGCCGTCCTGCTCTTTATAAACAATGCGGTGCGTATCGTCAATGCGGCGGCTCCACCATCCACTCAAATCACCTTTTAGGGGCTCGGGTTTTCCAATGCCCTCGTAGGTGTTCCGCTGGATGTCTTTCAGAAGTGTGTTGATACGCTTCAGCAGCTTTTTGTCTCGCGTCTGCCAAAGGCAGTAGTCCTCCCATGCTTCCTCTTCCCAAAGCAATCTCATTTAATCTACCTCGATCAAATCGTGCTCAGTGAGCTTGGCTTTTCCGGTATCGATGTCGTGGACGATCTGGCGGAGATGATTGATGTTGCTTTCCGAGTAGAACGGGTCGGCGGAAACCTCAAAGGGAATGCGGTGCTCCCGGGAAACTTTTTTGGCGAAAATCGTGAATGCCGTTGTCATAGAAAGTCCCATCTCGGCGCAAACCTCTTCCATGCTGCGTTTCAGGTCTGGGTCCATCCGGAAGTTCACATTGACTGCATTTGCCATTCTAATACACCTCCTTCTTGATTCCATTATATGCGTCTGTAATGAAAAATGCAAGAACTTTCGTTACATAATAAATGAACAACGAGAAATCTCTTGAAGAATTTGAGAACACGCCGTATAATTGAAGTGCAAAAGAGGGGATGAAAGATGAACGACTTTATATGAAATCAGGATATCTGCCTTGTACCTTATTACCCAGCCTATGAAATTGCCCTTCCGTGGTATCAGGACGCAGAACTGTGCCATCATGTAGATAATCAGAATCGCATTTATGACCTGTCTATCCTGAAAAATATGTACCAGTATCTGGATAGTCATGGTGATTTGTTCTACATTGAATATAAGGGCATTCTGTGCGGAGATGTATGCTTGCAGACAAGCGGAGAAATTTCGATTGTGGTCTGCAAAGAGTATCAGAATCGGCACATTGGGAGAACAGTGATTGGGAAGATTCTTGCACTGGCAAAAGAGAAGAAGTATCCGCAATGCTATGCAGAAATTTATTCTTTCAACAAGCAGTCCCGCAAAATGTTTGAAAGTATAGGATTTGTTCAGAAAGACGCAGAAACGTTTGTTTATACTTTAGAATGAAAAGGAGGCCCCTATGACCAATCTGACTTTAGACGAAAAGAAAGCCCTGATCCGGATGGCACTGGAAGCCCGGGAGCAGGCCTATGTGCCTTACTCCGATTTTATGGTGGGTGCTGCCCTGCGGGCCGAAGATGGCCGCATCTTCACCGGCTGCAATGTGGAAAACGCTGCCTTTACCCCCACCAGCTGCGCTGAGCGTACGGCCCTGTTCAAGGCGGTGAGTGAGGGTGTGACCCGCTTCACCGATATTGCCGTGGTGGGCTCTCGCCGCGGCGAGGTGAACAAGCAGATCACCTCACCCTGCGGGGTCTGCCGTCAGGCGCTGTTTGAGTTCGGCGGGCCGGAGCTGAATGTCATCATGGCAAAGACCCCCGATGATTTCATCGAGCGCAGCATGGACGAGCTGCTGCCCTTCGGCTTTGGCCCCTCCAATGTGGCGGGCAACAAAGCCGTGGAAGAGTGAGGCGGGAAGCGGGGATTTTGCCAAAATTGGCGAAACAGTACGACTTTTACGCGAATTTTACAAAAAATCTGTAAAGATTTTGTAATCGGAAATGCCTTGCTTTCCTCACATGACCAGGCTATACTTGGGTCAGTAAATGTGCAAGTGTGCGCATTCCCTTTGTAAAGCGCAATTTTTAATGTATAAAAAGGAGAGTTTTCTTATGATGATTTCTCGTCGTAACTTCCTGGCTGTGGCTGGCGCTGCAGCTGCTGCCGCTGCTCTGACCGCCTGCGGTGGTTCTTCCTCTTCCACCAGCACCGCTTCTTCCACTGCTTCTTCTGCAGCTTCTGAGGCTGGCTCCGAGGCTGCCAGCAAGATCACAAAGGTCGCTCTGACCTGCGATACCGGCACGATCGATGACGAGAGCTTCAACCAGGCTTGCTGGAGCGCTGTTTCCAGCTACATGGGCAAAGACTGCCAGTACTACATCCCCGAGGCTGACGCTTCCGATGAGGACCGTGAGACCATGATCCGTCTGGCTGTCAACGAAGGCGCTGACGTTATCGTCTGCGTGGGCTACCTGTACGGTGCTTCTCTGGCTTGGGCTGCTGAGCAGTACCCCAATGTCAAGTTCATCGCTGTTGACGTGACCCAGGGCGATATCGGCACCGATGAGATCCCCTCCAACTGCTACTGCATCACCTTCAAGGAGGAGCAGGCAGGCTATCTGGCAGGTTATGCCATCGTCAAGGACGGCAAGACCAAGCTGGGCTTCCTCGGCGGCATGGCTGTTCCCGCTGTTATCCGTTACGGCTACGGCTATGTTCAGGGCGCTGATGCTGCTGCTCAGGAGCTGGGCACCAACATCGACATCAACTACTTCTACGGCGGCCAGTTCTACGGCGATGCAAACATCACCTCCCGTATGGAGGGCTGGTACTCCAACGGCACTCAGGTCGTCTTCGCCTGCGGCGGCGGCATCTACACCTCCGCTGTTGAGGCTGCTCTGAAGAGCAACGGCTATGTCATCGGCGTTGACGTTGACCAGAACTACATCGGTGTCAACGGCGTGGCAGACGGCTCCTTCGCTTACAACCCCTTCATCACCTCTGCAATGAAGGGCCTGACCGAGGCTGTCAACACCGCTCTGTCCGACATCGAGGCAGGCGATTGGAGCGACATCGCTGCTTCCAACGGCAACTTCGGTCTGGAGGACGGCGACTACATCGGCCTGCCCACCGATGCTGACAGCTGGAACTTCGAGACCTTCACCACCGACGAGTACGAGGCTCTGAAGAGCAAGATCAAGAGCGGCGAGATCGTTGTGGACAACAACTCTGACGACAGCACCAAGCCCACCGTCAGCGAGTTCACCACCGTCAACTACATCCAGTAATCAAGGCTTTCCCGGGCGGGATGCTCTGCAAAGGGCATCCCGCCTTTTTGCGTTTTTTCGGGCAGTAGGAGAGGGCTGTTTGGCAAAATGCACAAAAGTAATACTTATGATATGGCAAAACACTAAATTTTCAAAAAGAAGTGTGCAAAACGACAAAAATACGGTATAATGGTCATTAGAATAGTATAAGTGTCGCTTGGACACGAAAGGAGAGTGAGCAGATTGGCAGAGGATTTTGTGATCGAGATGCTCCACATTACCAAGGAGTTCCCTGGAATCAAGGCAAACGATGATATCACCCTGCAGCTGCGCAAGGGCGAGGTGCATGCCCTGCTGGGCGAAAACGGCGCTGGCAAAAGTACGCTGATGAGCGTGCTGTTCGGCTTGTACCAGCCGGAAGCCGGTAAGATCCTCAAGAACGGCAAGGAGGTCGCTGTCCGCAACCCCAACGATGCAAACGCGCTGGGCATCGGCATGGTGCACCAGCACTTCAAGCTGGTGGAATGCTTCAGCGTGCTGGATAACATCATTCTGGGCGTGGAGCCCAATAAGCTGGGCTTTTTGCAGAAGGCTGAGGCCCGCAAGAAGGTCATGGCTTTGAGCGAGAAGTACGGCCTGCGTGTGGACCCCGATGCACTCATCAGCGATATCTCTGTTGGTATGCAGCAGCGTGTTGAGATCCTGAAGATGCTCTACCGCGACAACGAGATCCTGATCTTTGATGAGCCCACCGCTGTTCTGACCCCGCAGGAGATCGACGAGCTGATGGAGATCATGCGCGGGTTCAAGAAGGAAGGCAAATCCATCCTCTTCATCACCCACAAGCTCAACGAGATCATGGCAGTGGCAGACCGCTGCACGGTTCTGCGCAAAGGCAAGTATATGGGCACTGTGGACATCAAGGACACCACCAAGGAAGAGCTTTCCCGCATGATGGTCGGCCGCGATGTTCAGCTGCAGGTGGACAAAAAGCCCGCCGCCCCCGGTGAGGTGGTGCTGGACGTGCAGAACGTTACCATGCACAACGCCCAGCACAAGAAGGATGCCGTCAAGAACGTCTCATTCCAGGTGCGCGGCGGTGAGATCGTCTGTCTGGCGGGCATCGAGGGCAACGGCCAGACCGAGTTTGTCTACGGCCTGACTGGTCTGGAAAAGTTCAACAGCGGCAAGGTGCTGCTGGACGGCAAGGAGATCACCAACGAGAGCATCCGCCAGCGCTCCAAGGACGGCATGAGCCATATCCCTGAGGACCGCCACAAGCATGGTCTGGTGCTGGATTACAGTCTGGAGAACAATATGGTGCTCCAGCGCTACTGGCAGCCCGAGTTCCAGCACAACGGCTTTATCCGCAGTGAAAAGGTGCGGGAGTACTCTGATAAGCTGATCGCCCAGTATGACGTGCGCAGCGGCCAGGGCAGCGCTACCATCGTGCGCAGCATGTCCGGCGGCAACCAGCAGAAGGCGATCATTGCCCGTGAGATCGACAAAGACCCCAAGCTGCTGGTGGCAGTGCAGCCCACCCGCGGCCTGGATGTCGGTGCCATTGAATATATCCACAAGCAGATCGTGGATGAGCGCGACAGGGGCAAGGCTGTGCTGCTGGTCAGCCTGGAGCTGGACGAGGTGATGAACCTCTCTGACCGGATCCTTGTGATGTACGAGGGTGAGATCGTGGGCGAGTTTGACCCCAAGACCACCACGGTCCAGGAGCTGGGCCTGTACATGGCCGGTGCCCGCAAGCAGGGAAAGGAGTAAGCAGAAATGAAAAACAAAAAACTTTCCCACAACGGGCTGCAGGGTTCTGTCACCAGCGTGATGGCTGCCCTGCTGTGTATCCTGATCGGTCTGTTTGTGGGCTTCCTCGTGTTGCTGGCCATCAACCCGGCCCACGCATGGGCAGACGGCTTTGTCCGCATCCTCAAGGGCGGCTTCCATGATGCCCCCTATGGTGTCGGCAAGGAGCTGGCCAATGCCGCGCCCCTGATCATGACCGGCCTTTCCGTGGGCTTTGCCTTCAAGACCGGCCTGTTCAACATCGGTGCCGCCGGTCAGTACACGCTGGGCGCTTACGGTGCCCTCTACTGTGCCATCATGCTCAAGCTGCCCTGGTTCGTCTGCCTGCTGGCTGCGGCGATTCTGGGCGGTCTGTGGGGTGCCATCCCCGGTTTCTTCAAGGCCTACTTCAACATCAACGAGGTCATTACCTCCATCATGTTCAACTGGATAGATCGGAA
>OIJX01000528.1_pt1 | contig 7056 bp, 5 predicted proteins | sample 1583661 | NCBI WGS metagenome assembly OIJX01 (sample SAMN02674605, study PRJEB24791) | human gut metagenome, SKBSTL067 | isolation source: stool | host: Homo sapiens | place: USA
AACGACGGGCAATATGTACTTGTTCCTGTTCCGCCCATTTCTTATCGACTTCCGACCGCAACCGCTGATGCTTACCTATTACCACAGAAGGAGTATCCTGCCAAAGCATGAAAATATTTTCATTTCCCTGCTTCAACAGATACTCTTCTGCTGCCAAGTGAAAGTAAATATCAGTAAACGGACTATAGATACATCGAATCATAGATCAAGCGGAATAAGAGTTAAAACATAATTTCGTGATAAATCTCTCCAACCGTAGGATGTGGAAACACAGTCTTCTGGAATTCCTCCACCGTGTACCCTCTCTGAATAGCAATACCTGCTATCACAATAAGTTCTGATGCCGGATTTCCCAACATGTGACAACCGATAATCTTCCCATCTTCATCCTGAATCAGCTTACAGAGTCCGTTTCCCTGTTCATTCTCCGCAACGAACCGTCCGGAATAAGCCATCGGTAATTTTGAAACACGGTAAGGAACTCCTGATTTTACCAGTTCTTCTTCCGTCTTTCCCACTCCCGCCACTTCAGGGTTGGTATAAACGACTCCCGGAACACAATCGTAATTCATCCGGTCTTCCACTCCTAAAATATGATTGATGGCGACTTCCGCTTCACGGATAGCAGTATGCGCCAATAAAGAGTAGCCTGTAATATCACCACACGCATATACACGAGGATGTGAAGTCAACAGATGTTCGTCTACTTTCACTCCATTCCGATGCAGTTCTATATTCAGCTTGTCCAGTCCTACCTTGGATAGATTTGCCTTACGTCCTACACTAAGCAAGATCTTCTCCGCTTCAATAGTAGACGTCTTGCCTTCTTTTTCTATCACAACTCCATGAGGATTTACTTCCACCACTTTCGTATTCAAATAGAAAGTGACTCCCCGTTTGGCATATTCGGCACGAAGCATACCACTGGTTTCCTTATCCATCGCTCCCAGAATCTCCGGCATCATTTCTACCACATGTACTTTCACGCCCATACTGTTGAAGAAAGAAGCAAACTCCATCCCGATCACTCCGCCACCTACAATAGCCAGAGAGGCCGGCAATTCTTTACTGTCCAAAGCATCCCTGTGCGTCCAGTAGTTCACCGCATCCACTCCCGGAATAGGGGGAATAAAAGTTTCCGAGCCTGTACAAAGTATCAGGTTCTCCCCTTCGTAAATTTCCTCCCCGCAGCGAACCGTATTTTTATCAATGATCTGCGCTTCTCCCGATACGATTGTAACATTGTTGGCAGTCAGCTTCGCTTTCACTCCCAGCACCAGTTTACGCACTACCTTACTTTTACGAGCTATTATCTTAGGCAAATCGAAAGAGACTTCCGGGATATTGACTGCATACTTCGATGCATGTTTTGCACTGTCATAAGTCTTTGCCGAATACAACAATGTTTTCGTAGGAATACAGCCTTCGTTCAGACAGACGCCACCCAGACTATTCTTTTCGATAAGCAATACGCTCAAACCACCTTTAGCGGCAGCTTCGGCAGCCGTATATCCCGCAGGACCGCCACCAATGATAATTACTTGATATTTCATAGTATATAATCAGTTACTCTTTTATCTTCTTTTCAAACATTCTCTTTTCGAGTAGTTCTGCAAATTCCTGTTCCTTGACAGGCATCACCGAAACAAACTTTCCTTTTCCGTATTCTATCAGGATATAATCCGTCACCGAGAAACGGCCGAATTTCATGGAATGGTATTTCCTGACTGCAGTAATTTCGGAAAGCGGGATGATCTTCTTGCGAATAAAACGACCACGTGAGACTTCCAGATCACCATTTGTTGTCAATGTATAAGTAGTGTGTATAATTTGTTCGATCACTACAATCAGCATCAACATAAACAGTACTGCCACCAAGATATACTTACACCACAATGCGCCGACGGCATTCACAGTAAGCACCACCAACAGGAAATATTGGTACCAGGCGATGCGCGCATGAAATATTCGATTCATTTTGTCAGATTTTTGCCTGCAAGGTAGCAATTTTATGAATTAGTGACAACGAAAAGTACAACGAAGTAACTTATTTTGTAGCTTTGCGGTGAGAAATAACAAGATTATGGTAAGAAAATTCGATTTCCTCGTTATCGGTTCCGGAATTGCCGGTATGAGTTTTGCGCTGAAAGTGGCGCACAAAGGTAAAGTTGCTCTTATCTGTAAAAGTGGGCTGGAAGAAGCCAATACGTACTTCGCCCAGGGAGGTGTAGCCTCCGTCACCAACCTTCTGGTGGATAATTTCGACAAGCACATTGAAGACACAATGATTGCCGGCGATTGGATCAGTAACCGTGCCGCAGTAGAAAAGGTAGTGCGCGAAGCTCCCGCACAAATTGAAGAACTGATTAAGTGGGGAGTGGATTTTGACAAAAACGAGAAAGGCGAATTTGACTTGCACCGCGAAGGCGGACACTCGGAGTTCCGTATTCTTCACCATAAAGATAATACGGGAGCGGAAATTCAGGACAGCCTGATTAAAGCCGTACAACGCCATCCGAATATCACGGTCATCGAAAACCAGTTTGCCATTGAAATCTTGACACAGCATCACCTGGGAGTGACTGTAACCCGCCAGACACCGGACATCAAATGTTATGGTGCTTATATCCTCGATCCGAAAACGGGAAAAGTAGATACCTATCTTGCTAAAGTGACGCTGATGGCTACCGGTGGAGTAGGAGCCGTTTATAAAACAACCACTAACCCGCTAGTCGCTACCGGAGACGGTATCGCCATGGTTTACCGTGCCAAAGGTACGGTGAAGGATATGGAGTTTGTACAATTCCACCCTACCGCCCTGTATCATCCGGGAGACCGCCCTTCTTTCCTGATAACGGAAGCAATGCGTGGTTACGGAGGTGTACTGCGTACAATGGACGGCAAAGAGTTCATGCAGAAATATGATCCCCGTCTTTCACTCGCTCCCCGTGACATCGTGGCACGCGCCATCGACAACGAGATGAAGAACCGTGGAGACGACCATGTATATCTGGACGTCACCCACAAAGACCCCGAAGAAACCAAGAAGCACTTCCCGAACATATACAAGAAATGCCTCAGCATCGGTATCGACATCACAAAGGAATACATACCGGTAGCCCCCGCCGCCCATTACCTCTGCGGAGGCATCACGGTGGATTTGGACGGACAGAGCAGCATCCGCCGTCTGTACGCCATCGGCGAATGTTCGTGCACCGGACTGCATGGCGGCAACCGTCTGGCAAGCAACTCACTGATTGAAGCCGTGGTTTATGCCGACGCGGCAGCCAAACACGCGCTGAGCGTACTGGAACGTTATGACTTCAACGAAGACATCCCCGAATGGAACGACGAAGGTACCATCTCCACCGAAGAACGTGTCCTCATCACACAAAGCATGAAGGAAGTGAACCAGATTATGGAGGCATACGTAGGCATTGTCCGCAGCAATACCCGGTTGACACGTGCCTGGAACCGACTGGACATACTTTACGAGGAGACAGAAGCACTCTTCAAGCGTAGCAAGGCTACCCGAGAGCTGTGCGAACTGCGCAACATGATAAACGTAGGATACCTGATAACAAAGCAAGCCATGGAACGCAAGGAAAGCCGCGGACTGCACTACACGATAGACTATCCGCACGTCGGGAAGTAACTAAAGTAAAACTCGCGCCACTATACTGGCACGGAAAACGAACATGGTCATTTAAACAAAGCGCCCGGATGCTTTCTTCAGAGCATCCGGGCGTTTCCCGTTATCCATACCTGCACAAGCAGGAGACATTATCAATAGTTTGACTTCTTTACTTCGAAGTAAGCCTGCGGATGCAAGCAAGCCGGACATACCTGAGGAGCTTCCTTACCGGTGTAGATGAAACCACAGTTGCGGCACTGCCATACCACTTCACCTTCCTTGGCAAATACGCTGGCAGTCTCTATATTCTGGATAAAAGCGCGATAACGTTCTTCGTGTCCCTTTTCGGCAATGGCGATGTTACGGTACATAAGAGCAATTTCGGGGAAACCTTCTTCGTCTGCAATATCAGCAAACTTAGGATAATCCAATGACCACTCTTCGTGTTCGCCGGCAGCAGCTTCCTGAAGATTTTCCAGGGTAGTGCCAATAACACCTGCAGGATAAGAAGCGGTGATTTCTACCATACCGCCTTCCAACCACTTGAACATACGTTTAGCGTGTTCCTTTTCCTGGTCAGCCGTTTCTGTGAAAATAGCGGCGATTTGTTCGTAACCTTCTTTCTTGGCTACACTTGCAAAATAAGTGTAACGCATTCTTGCTTGTGATTCACCAGCGAATGAAGTCAGCAGATTCTTCTCAGTCTGAGTTCCTTTAACACTTTTAGCCATAGTCTCTTTTTTTATTAGTTAATATAATTACGTATAAATGTCGTTCGTACTGTTTATAAACAACACAAAATTACGAATTTAGTTTGGAATAATCACACCTCTGCCCTATCGGATTTATTTATCGTCTTATAGAAAGAATCTATCTTCACCGATAACCCGAAGAGGTATTTCAGACATAATTAATAGCACATATCTGATAAGGAAAACAAAATACATCACAGTTGTGTTCACTAATATCCATTATTTTATCTACTTTTGCAGGCAATTTGCAATATATACATTACATTCTGTATAAAAAAACGTATAAAAAAGTAGATTATAATGAAAGCGTTCGGATTCAGACCAAAGCTATACACGGCTTTAAAAAATTACTCTAAAGAACTGTTCATGGCAGACCTGATGGCAGGTATCATTGTAGGTATCGTTGCCCTCCCGCTTGCCATTGCATTCGGTATCGCCTCCGGCGTATCACCGGAGAAAGGTATCATTACGGCTATCATAGCCGGTTTCATCATCTCCCTGATGGGTGGGAGCAAGGTACAGATTGGAGGACCGACCGGTGCGTTCATCGTCATTATCTATGGCATCATCCAGCAATACGGTGAATCGGGGCTGATTGTCGCCACACTGATGGCAGGCGTACTGCTTATTCTGCTGGGAGTTTTCAAGCTGGGAGCTGTCATTAAGTTTATCCCCTATCCCATCATCGTAGGTTTTACAAGCGGTATTGCCGTCACCATCTTCACCACGCAGATTGCCGACATTTTCGGGTTGACGTTCGGAGGAGAGAAAGTTCCGGGAGACTTTGTAGGAAAATGGATGATTTATTTCCGACATTTCGATACCGTTAACTGGTGGAACACGATTGTAAGTATTGTCAGTATCTTCATCATTGCCATTACACCGCGGTTCTCGAAGAAGATACCGGGGTCACTTATTGCCATCATCGTGGTGACAGTGGCAGTCTGGCTGATGAAAGTATATGGAGGCATTGACTGTATCGATACCATCGGCGACCGTTTCAGCATCCGTGCCGAACTGCCGGATGCCGTGATGCCTGCCTTGGATTGGGAAGCGATAAAGAACTTGTTCCCCGTAGCCATTACAATCGCTGTACTGGGTGCCATCGAATCTTTGCTGTCTGCCACCGTAGCTGATGGTGTGATAGGCGACAAACACGATTCCAACACGGAACTGATAGCACAAGGTGTTGCCAACATGGCTACCCCGCTGTTTGGCGGTATCCCTGCCACCGGAGCCATCGCGCGTACCATGGCAAACATCAACAACGGAGGAAAAACTCCCGTAGCAGGTATGGTTCATGCAGTGGTGTTGCTGCTTATCCTACTGTTTCTCATGCCACTGGCACAGTATATACCAATGGCCTGCCTGGCGGGTGTACTGGTCATAGTATCCTATAACATGAGCGGTTGGCGTACGTTCAAGGCATTATTGAAGAATCCTAAATCGGATGTCACGGTACTGCTGATTACTTTCTTCCTGACCGTCATCTTCGACCTGACTATTGCCATTGAAGTAGGTCTGGTGATTGCCTGCGTGCTGTTTATGCGCCGCGTCATGGAGACTACCGAAATATCCGTCATCAAAGATGAAATAGACCCGAATGCAGAATCGGACATTGCAAGCAATGACGAGCACCTAATAATCCCCGAGGATGTGGAAGTATATGAAATAAACGGTCCTTACTTCTTCGGCATCGCCACCAAATTCGAAGAAATCATGGCGCGGCTGGGCGACCGCCCCAAAGTGCGCATCATCCGCATGCGTAAAGTTCCGTTCATCGATTCTACCGGTATCCACAACTTGACAAGCCTTTGTGAGATGTCCCAAAAGGAAAAAATAACCATTGTGCTCTCCGGTGTCAATGAAAAGGTACATAAGGTACTGGAAAAATCGGGCTTCTATGAGCTGTTGGGCGAAGAAAATATCTGTCCGAACATAAATGTGGCACTGGAAAGGGCCAAAATAATTATCCAACACTAATCCCGGCATGGCACGAAAAAAAAAGAAACAATCGCAAGGCGTCTATTATCTTATATTGTTTATATGTGCGGTCTGCCTTGCCTATGAACCCGTTGCAAAGATACTTTCGGATGCCAGGCAAAAGAGTTCTACGCCTGCCAAGATAGAACTCACGGCAGGCACACGCCTTGAAATACCGGCAAAGCTGAAGAACGTCTCCGAACAGATTCTCCAGCGGAAAGGCTACACAGTATCCTACAACAAGGATTTAAAGATACCCAATTGGGTAGCCTGGGAACTCACTCCCGAAAAACTGGTGGAGCGTGAAAGCCGTACAGACAAGTTCTTGCCCGACCCCGACCTGCCTGAGCACGAGGCAGTAACCACCGATGACTACAAAGGAGCCGGCATGGACCGCGGACATATGTGTCCGGCCGGTGACAACCGCTGGCACTGGAAAGCCATGCAAGAGAGCTTCTACATGACAAACATTTGCCCGCAGAACCACAATCTAAACCGTGGCGACTGGAAAGAACTGGAAGAGTCATGCCGCCGTTGGGCACAAGAAGAAGGCAAGATATACATTGTATGCGGTCCTATTTTCTATGACCAACGTCACCGTACCATTGGTAAGAAGCACAAAATTACAGTGCCCGAAGCATTCTTCAAGGTCGTTCTGTGTGCAGACAGCAATCCCCCCAAAGCCAT